>Ga0326727_10000230_pt1 | contig 241440 bp, 219 predicted proteins | sample MB2enrmetagenome_FD_207643 | JGI IMG/M metagenome (GOLD analysis project Ga0326727, IMG submission 207643) | Lab enriched peat soil microbial communities from McLean, Ithaca, NY, United States - MB29MY | ecosystem: Environmental > Terrestrial > Soil > Wetlands > Peat | place: USA: New York...
TACTCTTCTTCATCGCTTTGTCTCCTCGATGCAAAACTCTCGGCCTTGGCCCGAGGGCCCGCTAAACTGGACCACCTCCAGTTTAGCGGCACCCGAGGAGGCATCGCTGCTTTCATAACATCAGAGCCGCGTTTCAAGCCCTGCGGCTTCTGATCACGCCTGCTGTTCCCGGAGCGCTTACGATGCTGTCGCGGCGCGCAGTCTAAACTGAATCCCTTCCTGATCGAGCAAATAGGAAACGATGGCAAAGAGATTTTGCGCCTGGGGATTGCCCTGCGGTCCGAGCATGCGCATCAGGCTTTTGGGCGGCCGGTGGGTGGCTTGACCCAACTCGACGAATCCGACGGTGGCATTGATGTAATTGCGGAGCACGGTCTTGCCGGTCTCGACGTCTCCGTTCAGCATGCTTTCCACGCCCTCGCGGAGAAGTTCCCGGCGAAAGGCGGGATCGCGTTGCACGCGCGCTTTGATGGTTTCCTTGAAATCGCGAGTCAGCGCCATTATCGGTCTCCCTCTTTATGTGCCGACCTTAAGGTCGGCGCTACATTCCTTCTCTGCTTGTAGTCTTGCCATCGGGCAATCGCCAGGCTGATGTCCGCATCTTGCCGCTTCTTCGTGCCGCCCCCGAGAAGGATCACCAGGCAAATACCGTCCTTGCCGAAGTAAATTCTGTAGCCCGGGCCGAAGTCTATCTTGTACTCCAACACGCCGGAGCCCACGCCCTTGACATTGGAATAATTGCCTTGCTCCAACCGCGTCACCGCCGTGGTAACCTTCGCGGCAGCCGGCGCGTTCAGGTCGTCAAACCAAACCGCGAAAGGACTGTTTCCTTCAGGGTCCAGATACTCGCGCACATCGACCATAGCCAATGGTAACATATGTGGCACCAATGTCAAGCGCGTAGTTACCAGGCTTTTCCTGCGGCGCCCATGGTAATGTCATTTACGGAAAAGAGCCGCAAAGGAGGGCAGACTGCGGCCACCTTTGCGCTACCACTGCCTCCGGGCTACCCGCTCACCAAAGAGGAGGCTGACGTTTTGACATTCCAAATTGGAATGTCAAAGCCCAGCGGCCGTGGGGGTCGGCGCTACCTCCCCTACGCGTTCACCGAGCAAGGTGTCGCCATGCTTTCGAGTGTGTTGAACAGCAGGCGCGCCGTGCAAGTCAACATTGCCATCATGCGGCGCGCGCCAGAGCGACCGGCGTCTTCACTTGTCCACTTTTTTAAGCGAGACCGTTCCGATCCTCCGGTCATCCTCAAAAACCTCACCGCTGAGCTTGGTGGCCTCCAGTTTCATGGTTAAGCGCAAAACCGAAGTGCCAGGCCGCGCCTCGATCGTAACCATGTCTCCATCGATGTGGCCGTTGGTGAGGGGGAATTGATTGTCGTCCGATGCCCCCATAGTCCCTGTAATCACCGCGCCGTTCTGTTTCAGATGGGCGCAAGCTGCGTCTTGATTGCTGTCATTCAACGCCATCGATCCTTGCCATTTGCCTGTGACGTCGGCCGCCCACGCCGTGGTGGCCAGCAGCATCAACAACGACATCCCAATCCATCGTATCTGTCTCATCGTGATCCTCCTCCTGGAGTAAAACAGTCCTTCCAAGACTCGTTAAACACTGTCCATGCTGCCGGCTCCGCAGCGTGAACGACGGGCTCGGGAATCAGCAGACTCCCGTGACCACGGGGGCATAAGACTTCCACTCCCGGCCGGTCCAGGATGATGCTGCTGCGTGATCCAATCCGCACGGGCATGGCCAGGAGTTGGAAGCATACTGGACACCGTCCCTTTTGGTCGTAAAGCGACCAGCGCAATGCCAATGCCGCCCCCATTAAAAGCAAACCCGGTAACAGGAACGCACCCGTCACGCTCGAGCCGCCCGTCGGAGGTGTGGTGAGTCTCGCTGCCAACTCGGTCCATGCCGCCGCAAGGGCGCCTTGCGCAAGGGTAGTCTTGGCGAAAAAAAAGAGTGCCCCGCGCCACCTCCCGCGCACCAGGGCCATCCCCACCACCAGTGTCAGCGCCCATACGACCGCCGAAAAAACCAGCGGCTCGCGCAAGCGTCCCTGGAGAGACTTGACTGCCACGGCGCTGCCCCTTGGGGATGAAACCTGTACCAGTTCCGCTTCAACTTCCGCTGGGAAGGCCGGGCTTTTCAGCCGGGCAAGTACGCCAACCCTTCCCCGTTTCCGGTCGAGTGGTTTGATCGTTTCTATCGTCTGGCCCAATAGCCGGAACGGCGTGCGGGGGGCCACACCGAGGACGTCGTTGAAATTCGGCGTCACGCGCAGGACCCGGCCTTGAACCACAAACCCGGCAAGGGACGCTCGGGAGCTTTGCCGCTGCCAGGCGAGCAAGTCCGCCGCAGAGGGTGGCGCTTCGAATCCCAAAACCCTGACCGACTGTGACACCAACATTAGTTGCTGTGGTAGGGGGTAAGGCAGGCCGGCAATCATCTCCCGGCAGTTTCGAAAACCGTGGGTGGCGGCGAAGAGAATAGCCAAGAGTACGAGTGGGAGGGCGAGACAGAATGCCGGGTGCCCCAGGCCGGCCCGTAAATTGAATACGGAGCGGCGCAGGTCGACGGCATCCGAAAACGCGCCCACCGAAAAGCGTAACAGCTTGTGACGGGCTTCCGCGCGGGATGCGCCCCTGCCCTTTAAACTCGCATAACCGTGCCATATTTCCGCGTTCCATTGTTCCGACCACTCGGTGCGCAAATCCGCCGGCGCCAGCCAGCTCGCCACTCGAATCGTGCATCGGCAGAGGGATACATCCAGAGACATGATTCATCCTCGCATTGAGGCAAGCACGGGAAACCGCCTGCCCGCAGCTTCCAAAGCCTGTTCCCCCTGCGCAGTGACGCGGTAATACCTGCGGGGGGGACCTTGGCGCTCGGAAACAGTGGCCGCTTTGAAGTCGGAACGAATCAGCCTCGCGTCTTCCAGACGCCGCAGCGCGGGGTAGATCGTTCCACTCGGCAGGCCTGTAGCTTCCATGATTTCGAAGCCATAGCAATGGCCCTCGCTAACCGCACAAAGGATAATGGCCGAAGCCAAGGTAAGAGATGAGTTTTTCATAAGCCCAGGCCGGAATATAGCATTCTACATAGTGGGTGTCAAGAGATTTTTGTGACGCTCGCGTGCCCCAACAATTTGGCCAATTCGGCAACCGTCACGGGAGATGGTAGCGCAGGGCCCGCGCTCCGGCCCTGCGGCTCTTCCAGCGCTGCGGGTTCTTGCCGTGTCGCCACAAGATAATCCGTGTTCTCACCGCCCACGCCGCCCCAACCACGGCGCGGTGGGAGAGCCGCCCCGATAAATCGAGGCGCTACGTCCTTTTCAGGCAGCCCGTCCCTTCATTCCCTTCAATCCCACCGCGTTGTCCATTGCCTACATAATCACCTTGACATGGTAGCCTATATTCTATACTCTGGAATAGAGGCTACGATGTTTACGCCGCAATGGGTGGCACGAGGCTACTCCTTCCGAGCGCAGGCGCCTCATTCCCACCCGCAGGGTGGTTCGCATGTCACCGAGAAAGAAAACCACGCTGGCCCAGACGAAAATTGCCGCCCATAAGACGTCCGGAATGCTCTCGCATAGTCCCGCCGCTGCCCCGGACCGCACGCGCATTCGCACTGCCCGGGATGAGCCATCCCGGGAAACGTCGCCGGTACCCCGTGATGTTTATGAAAAGAGAGTCAGTTAGTGCGAAATCGAGGGAATCTCCATGGCCAACGCGAAAAATCAAGCCATTGAAAGCAAGGCGGTTAGTTAAACACGATGTAGGCTATGCAGAGGAGAGAAAAAATGATGCCAAAATGAAGGAATATCCCGTGAAGTTACTGATAAAAAACATACCATAAAACTGACTCGAGTCAAATTTCCATCTTGGCTTGGATGTTCAAGATAAAAAGCCACTTACTCTCGCTATCATCGGAAATTATTGAAAGTAATTGAGTTGGCTGAAATTTGAATTACGAACTACGAATTATGAAAACGACCCCCGCGTTCCGGCGCAAGAAGGTTTTCGATGACCCGCCTGCGGGCCGAAGCACGGCAGAAGACAGCAGAGAACGCAACCCTTCGGCGGGCGAAGGCCCGATGGGCCGATGCCTGGCTGGCTCCGATTCCCCACTCAAGGCCATGCGTTTCCGTTGCTTGCGCTTTTTCACACCATGATAGACATGATGACCGTCATTTTACGCATTGATGTCAGCCGGATTACAGGTTTATGTGGCTTATATAAATGGGTATTGACTCTTTAAATTATTTATTTTCACTCGCTTTTTGGTCTATGGGGATAACGCCAGCTATTAGGACTGTTTGGCATGTCGCTTGCGCTAAGTATCGTTGCGAGGGACTTCGAGTCCTAGGAACCCGTCAAAAAGACGGGTCGGGGGTTGGGGATAACGGAAATCGGACGAACCGGGATCTTCAACCCCCATAAGAAAACGGGCGACATTTTCAGGCAAACACTTCAGCAGGCGATAGGGGAAGAGAAAGGCAAGTGATGTTGGACATCACAGAGCTCAATCGTTATTTATCGATGCGCGTCGCCCCCAATAACGGTGAGGGGGAGCCGCGGTTGGCAGTGATTTCGCTGGCGGATTATTCTCTCCCCCCCGCCGAGACCGCTCCCAAGCCCCTGGTTTCGTGGCGGGTAACCCGCTCTTGCAATCTGCACTGTCAGAACTGCCTCTACGACTCGCAGCAGCGCCGTTATGGCGAGGAGCTCACCACCGCCGAAGGCCTGGCGCTTATCAAGGATTTGGCGGCGTTCGGAGTGCCGCGTTTGTTGTTCGGGGGCGGCGAGCCTTTGATGCGGCCGGACCTTTTGGAGCTGGTCGCCTGCGCGCATGAACTGGGCATCCAACCTTCGATTTACACCAACGGCACACTTCTCGACCGGACGCGAACGGTGGGCTTGAAGCGCGCCGGATTGCACTCCGTCACCCTGCAATTGGAAGCCATTGGGAGTGAGGTTGATCGAAACCGGCGTTCGCCCGGCGCCTTCCAAGCGGTCACCGAAGGGTACGCGAACTGCACCGCGGCGGGCTTGGAAGTGGACGTGCGGACGCCGCTGAATCACTGGAATTATCAAGGGCTCGCCGGTGTCCTGGATTTTATCCAGTGCACGCAAATCCGTCAGGTGGTCTTTTCCCACCTCGTTTATACGGGGCGGGGCAATACTCCTCACGACGACTTGACCCACGAGGAGAAACGCCGCGCCCTCGACCTGATTCTCGGGCGCGTCCAGGAATTTCACCGCCGCGGCATGGACATCAAGATTTCCACCGACGAAAACCAAGTGGACGGCATTTACCTCTTCCTGCGATTGGCCCGCCGCAATCCCCTGCGCGCCGCAGCCGCCTACCGGTTGTTGCTGGCGTGCGGAGCGGCGGTGGAAGGCGCCGGGGTGGGAATTGCGGGCATTGATGCCACCGGCGACGTACATCCGGATCCATACTGGGCCAATTACACACTCGGCAACGTGCGGGAGACACCCTTCAGCGCCATCTGGGAAAAATCCTCGGATCCCCTGCTGCAAGGATTGCGCGACCGCCTTCCTTTGCTGAAGGGACGATGCGCCAATTGCCGCTGGAAACAAGCTTGTGGGGGAAGCTCAAGGGTTCGCGCACAAGAATTATTTGATGACCCTTGGATGTCGGACCCCGCTTGTTACTTAACCGATGAAGAAATTAGCAAGGAAGTGAACGATCAAATCGTGGTAATGGAAGACGACGTGCTCTTACCAAAGGAGGCTGCGTAAAACAGCCTGCTTTAGTACATGGGTCGTGATTATCTGATGAAAACTTTAACACACAAACCGCGACTCATTTTTTGGGAGGTGACAAAGGGGTGTAACCTGCGTTGCATTCATTGTCGCGCCACCGCTACGGAACTCTCATCATCTAATGACCTACCTACGACCAAAGCCCTGAACATAATAAAGCAAGTCTCACAGCTATCCCTACCTATACTAGTTCTAAGCGGTGGCGAACCTCTTTTTCGTAAGGACATTTATGAATTGGCCAGCTACGCGCGGGAATGCGGATTGCGCGTAGCCCTGGCGACCAACGGGACCCTGGTTTCCAAGGAAGTTGCCCAAAAGATCGTGGATGCCGGCGTGCGCCGCGTCTCCATTAGTCTGGACGGAGCGGACGCCGCTACCCATGATGCCTTTCGCGGCATCCCGGGAGCATTTGATCAGGCCCTGCGCGGCTTGCGAAATTTAAAAGAACTCGGCATGTCCGTGCAAATCAACATGACCATCGCGCGGCACAACGCCCACCAGCTTCCCGCCGTGCTGGAAATGGCGCGCAAGCTGGGCGCCGACGCCCTGCACACCTTCCTTTTGGTTCCGGTGGGTTGCGGCGTGGACATTGCCGAAGACCAGATGGTTCCCGCCGACGAATACGAGAACATTTTGAATTGGTTTTATAACCGCGCGCAGGAAGGCGGCATCGAGTTGAAAGCCACTTGCGCGCCACACTACTTCCGCGTGGCGCGCCAACGCCGCGCCGCCGAGCGCCGCGCCGCCCCTCCGGCGGAGACTTCCTTCGGCGGCGACGGGCAAGAGATCGGCCCCACAGACATCACCATGCCCGGCTCGACGGGAATCGGCCTTCACCCGCACGCCCATTCCCCCGGCGCAGGCCACCCGGATAGCATGCAGGCGATGACCAAGGGTTGTTTGGCCGGCTCGGGCGTAGCGTTCATTTCCTATCAGGGCGAAGTTTATCCTTGCGGCTACCTGCCGGTTCTCGCCGGCAATCTCCATCAGCAGAGTTTGGCGGAGATTTGGGAGAATTCCCCGGTGTTTCTCGAACTCCGCGACACCGCCAATCTGAAGGGCAAGTGCGGTTACTGCGAGTTTCGCAATGTCTGCATGGGATGCCGCGCCCGGGCGTTCGCCGCCACGGGAGACTATCTGGACGAAGAGCCTTTCTGTGTTTATCAGCCGCGTACGGTGGAAACGGTTCGCAGCAAGGAGGAGGAAAGCCATGCTGCAATTCACTGATCTGGTGCGCGGAGGGGAAGCCGTTCGAGACATCAAACAGAAGTTTCCTGAAACCGTGCCCGCCTTTGACCAGTTCGGGCTGCGGCCTTCCTGCGACGACTGCTCCATTGAGATGGCGGCCCGCAAGGTCGGCGCTTCCTTCGAAGACCTGCTCGTGGAAGTCAACAAAGCCATTTACAAATCCCGCGGAGTGACTGCCCGGGCCTCTTGAGGCTAGCCTGACATGGCCAGTGCCACTCCCACCCTTCACCTGCCAAATAGCTCGCGAGGGCGCTTGTTCATCCTACCCCGTGAGCACGGATCCTGGGGAATGCTCCTGGTTCCACTGATCACCGGCGCCGTCGCCGGCTATCCTCGCGGGGAGCGCATCATCTGGATCTTAATCTTCGCCGTGGCCGCGTTAGGGCTTTTCTGTTTGCGGACCCCCGTGGAAGCGGGGATGGAAATTTCGGCGTTACGTCCGCAAAACGATGCGGAACGGAAGCTGATTCATTATTCCATTTATCTTTATACCTCGGTTGCAGTTTCGTCCCTGGCAGTCCTCATGTTGTGGGCGCGCGCTTATGGACTCCTACTGCTAGGCGCAGCCGCGGCGATCACTTTTCTTCTTCAGGCCGTGCTGAAACAACTGGGGCGCGAACCTCGCCTGCGGGCCGAAGCACCTGCGAGTTCCGATTCCCCTCAGCCGCTGCGGCGGGCGGAAGCCCGAATGACCGCCCATTTGACGGGCGCCATCGCCCTGAGCTCTACCGCGGCGGGAGCTTATTACCTGGCGACGGGGCATTTCGGCCCGACGGCGGCCATCATTTGGCTGGCCAACTGGCTTTTTGCTGCCAACCAGATTCATTTTGTTCAACTGCGAATTCATTCCGCTCGAGCGATGACGCGCGGGGAAAAACTCCACCAGGGCTGGGGCTTCCTGCTTCACCAAGCCGCTTGCCTGCTTCTCCTGGGATTGATTTGGCGGGCGGGGTGGCTCCCCGGTCTCATCCTGATGGCGTTCGCACCCTTATTCGTCCGCGGCTTCGAGTGGTTTCTCGAATCGCCCCGGCCACTTCAGGTCCATCGGCTGGGCGTGAACGAGATGCTTTATGCCATCGTCTTCGCAATGTTTTTCATCGCCGGTTTTCACCACTAGATGGGGTAACGAAGTATTCTCTATGCGCGAAAATGCCAGCGTGGACAGCCATCGTTCTCACAAGAAAACCCCCTTGGGCGTAGGGCCGATGTTTCCCCGTTTCAGTGAGCAGGAAATCCCCGACGAATGCCTGGGACGCGTCATCGAATTAGCCCGCCTGGCGCCCTCGGATTGGAACCTGCAAACTTGGCGCTGGATCGTGGTGCGCGGCGATGCCGCCCGGAAATATCTCGAGGCGGCCACTTACGTCAAGGTCCCCCTCAGTTCCGCGCCCGTCATTCTGATCTGCCTGGCGGATACGCTGGCCTGGAAGTCCGCACCGCAGTTTCTGCAGGAAATGATTGCCAACCGGAACATCACCGAGGAGGAAGGCCGCGAGGCCCTGCACCAGGTGCGCGAATACTATTCCGCTTCTCCGGAGATTGCCAAACGCACGGCCCTCGCCAATGCCTTTGTGGCCGTACACCAGGTCCTTCTGGGCGCGGCGGAATGCAATCTGTCAGCCTATTGGGTTACGGAATTCGACGAAGCCAAGATCAAGAACCACTTTCATATTCCCGACCACTTCCTGGTGGCGGCGCTGCTTCCCATCGGCTACCGTGAGGAGACTCCGGCGCCGGCCGGCTCCAAACTTCCCTTGCACACATTCATCTACAAAGAGAAATTTGGCGAAACCCACGGGTTTAACCCTCTCCCCAGGGACGGCTAACCCAATTTCTCGTTGAGGAGAACGCCTCAGCGAGCCACCCTCTGTCGCCGGGCGGCGCCTCCGTGGATTGCCCCTACCTGTTGGGCGCGAGATCACGTTGACTGTGCCTGCCGCCCGGTGTAATCTAGAAGCCGATCAGCAAGGAGAATGACATCATGAGGGAGGAAAACATGGTTCGACGCGTGTGGATTGCAGGAATGCTGAGTGTGCTGTTTGCGACCGTCTGTTGCGCCGCGGATGTCAACGGACGCTGGGAAGGCAGCATCAGTGGCCCGAACGGCGACATGCAGATCACATTCAATTTCAAGGCCGACGGCGCCAAGCTGACGGGCGCGGTGGAGTCTCCCAACGGAGACATTGCCATCGAGGACGGCAAGGTGGATGGCGACCATATTTCGTTCAAGACGCACTTTGGCGATAGCGAAGTGAAGCATGAAGGGACGGTCTCCGGCGACACCATCCAGTTGAAGGTGGCAGGACCTTGGGGCGAGTCGGAGATGACGTTGAAGCGCGCCAAGGAGAAGAAGGCTTCCCTTTCGTCGGAGTCCTACCAGCGATAAGTTAAGGTTGCAGTTCGCCGGCTGCCGGTGAGGGAACTTGAAACCAGGGATTCGATGGCGGGCACTATATGCTGCCTGCCTGACCTAGGGTTGGGATGCCGGTTTCGACAACATGCTGCCTACCTGCTGCCAACTGCTTCTGCCAGCTCACCGGGACTGGCCGAGCGTACTCGCTGCCAACGACTTACTGCCCTGATCCGAGCGCCTGCGCCAGCCACTTAGAAGCTGTGGGCCTACAGAACAGGTCCCTGCTGTAAGTACTGGTTAATAACCTTTGGAACCCTGGATGCGGCGCTCTCTTTTTCAGTCCATTTGTTGGGCTTTTTCGCGCACGCGAATTGTGGGTAATCTGTCCCCCGAAGCTTTTAGCTTTGACTTCGTTCGTTAAGCCGAATAGAATTTTTGATTCAAGTCAACTCTGCCGAATTACACTGGAGGTAGCCATCATGCCTGTTAAGGTTGGAATCAATGGTTTCGGGCGCATTGGCCGGAACCTTTTGCGCGCATCCCTGAACGACCCCGGGGTCGAAATCGTTGCTGTGAACGATATTACTGATCCCAAAACTCTGGCTCATTTGCTGAAATACGACTCGGTCTTCGGAATCTTGGACGCTGCCGTTAGCTTCAGCGATAACGCCATTACCGTCAACGGCAAGCCGATTCGAGTATTTAAAGTGAAGGACCCGGCTGAAATCGACTGGTCCTCGCTCGGCATTCAAGTTGTTGTCGAGTCCACCGGTTTGTTCACCAAAGCCGAAGACGCCAAGAAGCATCTGAAGGGCACGGTGAAGAAAGTCATCATCTCCGCCCCGGCGAAGGGTGAGGACATCACCATCGTGTTGGGCGTCAACGAGAACATGTACGACGCCGCCAAACACAATGTCCTTTCCAACGCTTCCTGCACCACGAACTGCCTGGCCCCGGTGGCCAAGGTACTCAACGACACGTTCAAGATCCTCAAGGGATCAATGACCACCATTCACGCCTATACCAACGACCAGAAGATCCTCGACCTCCCGCACAAGGACCTGCGGCGGGCGCGGGCGGCGGCTCTGAGCATGATCCCCACCACCACCGGGGCGGCCAAGGCTGTCGGCCTGGTGCTGCCCGAGCTCAAGGGCAAGCTGGATGGTTACGCCATGCGCGTCCCCACACCCGATGTTTCCGTGGTTGACCTCGTGGCCCTGGTCGATAAGCCCACGACCTCGGAGGAAGTGAACGCCGCCCTCAAAAAGGCTGCGGAAGGCCCCATGAAAGGCATCCTGCAGTTTGTCGAAGAGGAATTAGTCTCCAAGGACTTCACCGGCAACCCACATTCATCCATGGTCGACGCCGGCTTCACCAAAGTCATCGACGGCAATCTGGTGAAAGTCGTCGCCTGGTACGACAATGAGTGGGGATACTCCTGCCGCGTCCGCGACCTGATCACCTTCATCGCGAAGAAGGGATTGTAGGAGTACGGTAGGCAGTAGGCAGTAAGCAGTAGGCAGCGGGCGGCTGTCCGTGGTCAGTCGTCCGTTGCCTACCGAACGCGCAATGGGTGTCCGCGGGATTCAGTCGACCCCAAGGCGTGAGCTCCATTGCCGGTCGGCCGAGTGGAGCCATCCCCGCCGCCCCCAACGGATCACGGACTACTGACAACGGACCTTTCCCAACACGGTTCACATCATGAAATGAGGAATCATACCCATGCCCAAACTTTCTGTTCGTGACATTGACCCCAAAGGCAAGCGCATTTTCATGCGCGTTGATTTCAATGTGCCCTTAAACGATGCCGGCGAAATCACCGATGACACGCGCATCCAAGCTTCGCTGCCCACCATCAAGTACATTGTGGAGCGCGGCGGCCGGCTGATTCTGGCCTCGCACCTGGGCCGGCCCAAAGGCAAAGTGAATCCCAAATACAGCCTGAAACCCGCCGCCACGCGCCTGGCGCAATTGCTGGGCAAGCCCGTGGCCTTCGCCGCCGATTGCATCGGTCCGGAAGCCGAAGCCGCGGCGCAAGCGCTCAAGGACGGCGACGTGCTTTTGCTCGAAAACGTGCGGTTCCATCCCGAGGAAGAAAAGAATGCGCCGGAATTTGCGCAGAAGCTTGCCGCACTCGCCCAGGTATACGTGGACGACGCATTCGGTTCCGCGCATCGCGCCCACGCCTCCACGGAAGGCATCACGCACTTCCTTTCGCCCTGTGCCGCGGGCCTGCTGATGGAGAAAGAGCTCGAATACCTCGGCAAAGCCGTGGAGAACGTCGCGCGGCCCTATGTGGCCATTGTGGGCGGAGCGAAGGTCTCCGACAAGATCGAATTGCTCCAGAACTTCTTGAAGATTGCCGACACGGTGCTGGTGGGCGGCGCCATGGCCTACACCTTCCTGAAGGCGCAGGGAGTGGATGTTGGGAAGTCCAAGACCGAAGACGACAAGTTGGATCTGGCCAAGACGCTTTTGGCGGACGCTGCGTCGCGCGGGAAGAAATTCCTGCTGCCCAAGGACCATATAGTGGCGGATAAATTCGATGCTTCAGCCGTTGCCGAGACGGCCGCGTCTCGCGCCATTCCGGCGGACCGCATCGGGCTCGATATCGGTCCGGCCACACGCGCCGAATACGCCGCGGAAATCGCCAAGGCCAAAACCATCGTGTGGAATGGTCCCATGGGCGTCTTCGAAATGCCTCAGTTCGCCGAGGGCACGCTCACCATCGCCAAGGCCGTGGCGGCATCGTCAGCCGTGTCGATTGTGGGTGGCGGCGACTCGGTGGCGGCCGTGAAAAAGATGGGCGTGGCCGATAAGATCAGCCATATCTCCACCGGTGGCGGAGCTTCGCTGGAGTTTCTCTCCGGGCTTACGTTGCCAGGCGTCGCAGCGCTAATTGATAAGTAGGCAGTCAGCAGTAGGCAGTCGGCAAGAACGAGTAGGCGGTTGGCAGTAAGCAGTAGGCAGTCAACCCTCTGTCAGTAGTTTTATGCCGACTGATCGGGGATCGCTAACTGGATTCCCGTCTGGTATGGGAAGGTAATTGGGGAAGCTTTCTATGCGCTCTCAGAAGAAAGGCCAAAGCCTATATGCGGGGCGCATCATTTGCGATCCACGAATTTGCGGGGGGCAAGCGGTGATAAGAGGCACGAGGGTGACTCTCCGAACCTTGCTTGCCAGTCTTGCGGATGGAGATTCTGTGGAGGAGATCCTGAGAGCATTCCCGAGCGTAACTCGTGAGGACATGCGGGGGGTAATCGCCTTTGCCGCGGCTTCGGCGCAAGAGGACCTTCCTGTGCCCTCCATTCCCCCGATATTCGGTGAACGTAAATTTCGCGCTAAGCAGTGGGCAGTCAGCACCAAGCAGTAGGCAGTCAGGAATAACCAGTTGGTGGCCGCGGTGAAGATGTTGGTACTTGAATGATGAGTGGCGTCAGGGAGTTGCGCGTTTACCAGTTGGCGTACAAGACTGCCATGGAGGTTTTTTCCCAATCGCGGACGTTCCCTTCGGAGGAACGCTACTCCCTGACCAGCCAGATCCGTCGATCTTCACGCTCTGTCGCGGCCAATATTGCCGAAGGATATCGAAAGAGGCAGTATCCTGCAATGTTTTCGAGCAAAATGGCCGACGCGGACGCCGAAGCGACCGAAACGGGCGTTTGGCTCGATTTTGCCCGCGATTGCGGCTACCTCAAGCCGGACAACTACCGGAAATTGACGGCAGCCTGTGAGGATATCGGCAAAATGTTGCATGTGATGGTCACCGATCCTGAGAAGTTTGCTCCACGGTGAGCAAGCGGTAGGCAGTAGGCAGTAGCCAGTATGCAGTTGGAGGTCGGCGGTAGGCGGTAAACAGTAGGCAGGAGGCACGAGCTGGTACTCAGTAGCCGGCCGTTAGCCAAAGGGCGCTTGGAATCACTTGCACGCATTGTTTGCAGCCCATTGTTCAAGTGACCCATTACTGCGAATGGCACTCGGATCAGCAAATGAAGGAAAGAATTGACCAAATACGGCAGCTTCTAAGCGAGCTAGAAGAAGAAATATCTGGCGCAAGGCCGGATGCCGACGCTAGCTTTTCTGCTCTGGAGCTGCCACTTATTATTCAGGGAATCGTAGATGATCTTCAGCCGCTTTTGACGCCATATGATACCGCGTTCTACTGGTATTTGTTCCGACACAGCATTGCAGAGAACGGCAGTCCTCACCTGAGGATCAGCACCAGAAACCTTCGGACGGCTGTGGTCAAGTCGTCGTATTCTTATGCCGCCAAGAATACGATTTTATTGGGGAAGGTACAGGAGATACTTCGGGCCTTAGAATCCGTCGGTGCGATTCGCAAGGAAGGCGAACCAGACCGGACCGGAACATTGTATCGAGTGCTTGTTCCTGACGAAATTGAGGCGTGCCGGAAGTTCCGGGCGGAACGCACGGCGGCAGAACCAAAGCCAGAAGTTTCCGAAAGCGAGATCGACTTCTATAATGTCCGGGAGAATCGAATCAAGGTCTACGAACGAGACAACTATAAATGCCGCTATTGCGGAAAGCAGTTGACTCGTTTTACTGCCACACTAGATCACGTCAAGCCTGTCGCTGAAGGTGGCGACAACAGCTTCGATAACCTTGTGACCGCTTGCCTGGACTGCAATTCTCGCAAGACTAAGCGGCCTGTTGGCGATTTTCTCGCGGAACAGTAGAGAATGGAGTCGCCTCGGCTATCAATGAACCCTCATGCCACTGCCAACTGCCGACGGCTTACTGCCGACTGCGGACTGCCTACTGCCGACTGCTTACTGCCTACTCTTAACAAAGGACGGAAAACATGCGTAAACCCGTTATTGCAGGAAACTGGAAGATGTACAAGACCATTTCGGAAGCGGAGCATTTCATTGAGATGATCAAGCCGGTGGCGGCGCAAGCCGGACACTGCGAGGTGGTGGTGGCGCCGCCCTTCACGGCCTTGGCCGCCGCGGCGGAGGCGGCCGATGGATCGAAGGTTGCGGTGTCCGCCCAGGATTTGCATTGGGACAAGGAAGGCGCGCACACGGGCGACATCTCGGCGGCGATGCTGGTGGACGCCGGTTGCACGCACGTCATCATCGGCCACTCCGAGCGCCGTCACGATCACGGCGAAACCGACGAGCAGGTGAATCGCAAAGTCAAGGCGGCGCTGGCTGCCGGCCTTACCCCCATCGTGTGCGTGGGGGAAACCCTGGCGGAGCGCGAGTCCGGCCGCACGGGGGAGGTATTGAAGTCCCAGTTCGAGGGCAGCCTAGCCGGATTGACCCCCTCCGACTTTTCCCGTATCATAGTTGCTTACGAACCGGTCTGGGCGATTGGCACGGGCCGCACCGCCACGCCGGAGATGGCGGCGGAAACCCACAGCCTTTTGCGCAAGCTGGCCGGACAGAAGTTCGGAGAAAATGAAGCGAGCGCCGTGCGCATTCTCTACGGCGGCAGCGTGAAGCCCGACAACGTGGGCAAGCTAATGGCCCAGGAAGAGATTGACGGCGCGCTGGTGGGCGGGGCAAGTCTGAAGGTGGATTCGTTTACCGCTCTGATAAATTATAAATAGCGGTCAGCAATCAGCGCTCAGCTTTCAGTCAAAGCATGAGCTGAGTGCTGAATGCCGAGAGTTGAGAGTTTAACAAATGTACACTTTGGTTGAAATCTTACACGTCCTGATTTGCCTGCTGCTGATCGGAGCAGTGCTGCTACAAGGCGGCGAAAACGTCGACATCACTGCGGCCTTCGGGGGGACCAGTCAGGCGGCCTTCGGTCCGCGGGGCTCCGTTACCCTGTTGGCCAAGATCACCTGGGTGCTGGGAGCGCTTTTCATCGTTACCTCCATCACCCTCGCCGTCCATGCCTCGCGCACATCCGGAGGCTCGGTGCTCCAAAATGCGCCGGCCAAGACCGCCCCGGCGGTCCCGGCGAAGAAGTAGGAAGAGCAGTCATCAGTAATCAGTTTTCAGTCATTAGTAGGTACCACTTTGCCGCCCTCTCGGGCCCGGCGGTTGACACATGAAAACTGAGGGCTGAAAACTGATGACCGATAATTGACAACTGCCTTTATGTGCGGAAGTGGCGGAACTGGCAGACGCACCAGCTTGAGGGGCTGACGCTCGCAAGAGCGTGGGGGTTCGAATCCCCCCTTCCGCACCAATCTTCAGCCACAGCGAGATCATCGCCACCCTCACGTGCGCAATCAACGGATCAGGTTTCCAGCTTGAATTTTGTGGACGCCAGGCCGTAGAGCCTGCGCCAAACGAGGCGATTAATGGTGACCACCATCGCGGCCATGGCCATGGTCGCCGCCAGCAGCACGCGGAAATTCCCCGTGTCGGTAGCTTGGCTGATCACTGCGCCCAATCCTACGGTGGATAGCGTTTTCCCTTGAAAATGGAAATACTCGGCAACAATGCTGGCGTTCCAGGCGCCGCCCGACGCGGTGATGAACCCCGTAATGAGGAAAGGAAAAATTGCCGGCAAGATTAATTTCCGCCAGCGCTCGACGTATCCCATCTGGAACACGCTGCACACTTCTTTCAAATCCGTGGGAATGGCGCTGGCCCCGGCGATGATATTGAACAGGATGTACCATTGCGTGCCGAGCAGAAGCAGGACCATGGAACCGATCCCCATCCCGCCGCCGATCCGAACCAGCATCAGGAGGACGACCGGGAACAAAGCCGTGGCGGGAACCGAGGCGGCAATTTGCGCGAGGGGTTGCACGAGGGCGGAAAGCCTCGGTCGCAGGCCCACGAACACGCCCACGGGGATGGTCCAAAGTCCGGCCAACACCAGAGTTGCTTCCACGCGCAGGAATGTTGCTCCGCCTCCACGCACGATTCCCCGGATTTCCCCGCTCGATAGCGCCACCAGCATCTGGCCCATGCGGACTGCTGCATAGGCAACGGCTACTAGTCCCACCATCATAAGTAAACGCCACATCCACTTCGTAAACAGAGTATTTCGTGGACGCACGCCCGGCATCGCCCCGGCTTTGGCGAAATGGAGGTTCAGCGCCTCACGCGCCGGCTTGATGGTCACGCGCGCGACAAGCGGGAGGATCTTCGAGCGGCGCAGAAGGTCGAGGATGGGTGAGCGCGCGGGTTCAGCCGCCTCCACCTGCTCGAATTTGAATTTCTCCGCCCAAGCGATGACGGGACGCCAGACTAACTGGTCGATCAGCACGATGATGGCGATCATGACTCCCAGGCCCCAGATGATGGAGCGCGTACTGCCCGCATTGGCTGCCGTTTGCAGGTAAGAACCCAGGCCGGGAAGCCGCAGATCGCGATCCCCAAGCACGAACATCTCGCACGCCATAAGGAAAAACCATGCGCCGGCCACCGACATAATGGAATTCCAAATGAGTCCGATGGCCGCGTAAGGAAGTTCCATTTGCCACAGCCGCTGCCACCAGCTCCAGCGGTAAACCTGCGCGGCTTCGTACATTTCGCGCGGGATACTCTTCAAGGAAGAGTAGAAACTGAACGTCATGTTCCAAACCTGCCCCGTCAGGATCAGCACGATGCACCCGAGCTCCGCTCCCAACTGGCTGTGGGGAAACAGTCCAATCATCGCCAGCATGACTGGAGGGAGAAAGCTGAGGACGGGGATGGATTGCAAAATATCCAGCATCGGAATCATGACTCGTTCAGCTTTGGCGTTGTATGCGGCCACATATCCGTACACCAGGGTGAACGCCAGGCTGAGAAAATACGCAATCGCGATCCGCACCACCGAGAAGAAGGCGTACTTGGGCAGAGCACCGGGATAGAGATGAATCTCCGCCTGGGTGTTGACGGGGCCGATCCCATAGTGCGCAAAGGTGAGCAAACCGTAGAAGAGCGCGAGGCCTGCGATCAGAATGGGTAAGTCCCGCAACAGGGAGTAAGCCCCAGCGGGAAACACTCCCCACGGTGGAACTCCGGAAGGGGTTTTAGATGGTGGTGGCATTATCCCTGGTGCAGCAGGTCCCGCTGCGAATCTCCGCTGTGTTCAAGCCGGTGCAAAAACAGCCTGTCGCTCTCCGAATCGTAGGAGAAGATCTCGCCGTAGCGGCCCCAGGTCAAGGCGGTTTCGATCTGCCGCTGCGTCTCATCCTCGGAAAAATGTTCGTCCAGAATATCGCGGAAGAACTCCAAGGGCATCGCGCCGTCGGACTTGCTGGCGAGGCTGTTCCTGATCTGCTGAAGCAGCATGGCGTGGGCAAGGGCGGCATCGCGGAACAGGACCTTGCGCGTGGTAATGTCAGCGTTCGCAAACCCGCGCCCTTTGTCGGTGATTTCCACATCACCTTTTTCCGTGCGCGCAAGATCCAGCAAGGTTGCAGCTTCAGTGATGGGCAACAGGTCATTCACATCCAACAATAATTCGTCCGCGATGCGGTACAAGTCGTCCTTCCCCCCGCGATCGTTGAGAAGTTCGAGCAATCCCGCGATGCCACCCGGCCGGGCGTGGGGCAACATCGGGTAGGGAGCTTTCGCCGCCGGCGCTCGAGCGGAGGGCGGCGTGGGCTCGAGTTCCGGCTGCGTCATCAACTTGTAAATGTAATCGACGTAGACCAGAAACTCGGCGGAGTTGCGGTCCCGCGGTTGTGGCAAGGGAATGCGGAAGTCGGCGCGGATGCGGGCGGGATTGCGCCCCAGCACCAGGATGCGGTCAGCCAGTAGCGCCGCTTCTTCAATGTTATGGGTGACCAGGAAAATACTCCGAGTAGGGATTTTCTTCCCCAGCCACAGTTCCATCATTTCGCCGCGCAGATTCTCCGCGGTCAGAACGTCGAGAGCGGAAAAGGGTTCGTCCATAAACAAAATTTCCGGCTCCAAGGCCAAAGCTCGCGCGATGCCCACGCGTTGCTTCATGCCGCCGGAGAGTTCCTTGGGATATGCAGATTCAAACCCTTGCAGCCCCACCGCGTGGAGAGCGCGCAAGGCGCGATGATGGCGCTCGAAATGTTCCATGCCGCGCGCCAGCAGCGGAGTTTCCACATTGTCCAAGACCGTAAGCCACGGAAACAGGGCGAAGCTTTGAAAAACAATTGCCAGGTTGGGGGCGCATTCACGCAGCGGCTTACCATGCCAGAGGACAATGCCCTTGGTGGGCTGGATCAAGCCGGTGAGGATTCGCAAGAGTGTGGATTTTCCCGAACCGGAAGGGCCCAGGAGAGCGGTGATGGCGTTGGGCTCCAGGGATAAATCCGTGGGCGCGATCACCTGGATTTGCCGGCCGTCGGGCTGGAGGAACGACTTCTCCACCTGCACCGCCTCGGCGATGGGTTCTAACGCCGGGGTCGGTTTGGAGACTGCGCCCGCGGCTTCTCCCGCCGCACCTTCCACCACTTGGGCCGCCGGGGAATATTCGCCCGAGAGCTCATCCATCAGGCGTTGCCATGCTTCCTCCGGCAGTTCATCGAAGAACATCATGCGCTCGTCGGGCTGCATCTTGTCGATAATGGCGCGCAGATTTTCGGTCGACCGCGTGTGCAGCAGGACGTAGGAGTGGTAGTAGGGAAAACGGCTTACCAGTTTGGCAGCGAAATCATCCGGAATGATGCGGAAAAGAACCCGTTGCTCCTCAAAGGGAATGCCCATGATGACATCCGCGGCGGCGGCGGGGCCGAGTTGCTGTAGCAACGCCACCGCCTGGTCCCAATGCCCTTGGGACACCGCATCGCGCACCTTATCCGCTCCCAGCGGGTTCATTTAACGCACCTCATGGGGAATCGAGACTCCACCGAAGGAGGACTTGCCAGTCTACACCTGCCGGCATGGCGGGGGAAATCTTGTTAGTGCGCCGCCCGGGCGAAAGAACTTATACCGATCCGGCCACGCGGTCCATCGCCGTGCTTTCCCCAAAGGGAAGCGTTACGCCGAGCGCGGGGCTTCATTCATCAACGCCAGCAGATTGTCCTCCGAGTCCCGGAAAAACGCCATCCAGAGGTCGCCGGCCGGCATCTTCGCGACAATTCTGGGCTCAGCTTCAAAGCGCACGCCGTGGTCGAGCAGTTGGCGATGGGCGGCGGCAATGTCAGTCACCTCAAAATAGAGGATCGAGCTGGGATGATCGAATTCAGCCTTTTCCGGAAGGGATATCATCAGGCGAACTCCGCCGCAGTCAAAGAAAGCCATGGTGCCTGCGGTAAACAACAGGCGCAGTCCGAGGGTGTCACGATAGAAGGCCGTCGCGCGCTCAATATCGTGGGCATTGATCGCGACCTGGCCAAGACGGACGATGCCGATACCGGCCGCCGGGGAAGTCATAAGTTTCTTACCTCCGTGAAGATTATGCCTAACCTCGGGGAATAAACAGGAACCCGTCACAGGAGCACGCCGGCGAAAGATCCGCCTTTTAGAGCGCGCGCATCCACGCGAGGAGGGCGGCCGCCTCGGCGGCAGGCACTCCCTCGGCCCACACGCACTCGTTTCCCTTGCGCAGCAGCAGGACCACGCCGTTGGCTGCGGAGCCAATAAACTCATCCGCGCTCGAGCGGTCATCGATGGAGAGGTCTGAATACTTGTGGGCCAGAATCGTGTAATAGTCATGGAAAAACGTCCTGGCGGTTTCCGGGCTCGTCCACCGCGTGCGCGCCACCAGGGTATAGTCATTCACACCGGAGCGCTCATAGAGCAGATAGCGGTCACCCAGCCACGCCGGGCTGAGCGCTGCGGCTTCGTCCTCGGAAATGAGTTGTCCAAGAAGAGCGTAATAGCCCAGCTCGCCCAGCGTGTTCTCGGTAAGAAACCGGAGGCCGGCCGCGCCCTCGAGCGCCGGAGGATGCGCCAGCGCGATCTTGGGTGACGCTTGGTGGTTAAAGTAGGCCTCCGGATCGAAGATTTGCTTGGTGGCCTCCGGAGGATGCTCGAACATCACGTTCAGGCTTTTCCAATTGCCGCGTTGCAGGCCGGCTTGGATAAAACCCATGCCTTGCACGTAGGGGAACAGAGCCTCCGTGCGGAAAAAGTGCGGTGCATGGGAAAGTTCGGGAGAGCTGTCGATCTGCTGGGGAATCAATTGCTGCATCAGCGGAGCGAGCGAGGGTATTTGTCCCAGGTCCACCCCGCCGATCGATTGTTGCAGCATGGCGGCGGTGGCGTATCCCTCCACCACGGCCTGCCGCGCGGCCGTGGCATCGTCATCGTCGCGCACGCCGTGCATATAACTATCCAGATCCCAGCTTTGGTCCTGCAACGCATGGGTGAGCTCGTGGGAAAGCGTCATGGTCTGTATATCCGCCGGAACCCAGTCCGCTATGAACATGGTCTTGCGCCTGAAATCATAGAAGCCTGCAGCCTGTTCCGTGTAAAAGCTGACCACGAACTTCTCCAGGCTGAAGCCTCGCGGCACCAGGCCAAAGGCGCGCACCAGGGCTTCCTGCGCGTGGATTTCCTCGGGCGTCATCTCTTCGTGCAGGTTCTGGGTCAGATATTTTTCCACTTCCGGCCGGCTGACGACCTGCCTCTTAAGAGGCGCTTTGATGGGCAGGCCGGTGATCTGGCTCATCTGCTGAAAAACTCCGTCAGCTTGCGAAAGCAGGTCCTGGATGGAAGCGCCTTGCTGGCCGGCACACGTGAGGATTGAAGGCGCCGTTAACAGAGCGACGACGCCCAATAAAGAGAGCAGCCAGGTGCCTAACTTCACCGTGAACCGTCTTGGTTTAGTCATGATTCTCCCATCAGGGAATAGCAATCGAGAAACTCTTACGTCGCCAATCTTCACGCGAATGGCGCCGGCGCGGACGGCGTTAGCGGGAATTCTGCCGGTTCCGCCGCGCACGCCTTGACGGCGAATCCGATATATAGGGCGGCGATGGCGATGTGAATCATCCAAGCCAATAGCCGCGGAAATGTGTGATGCGTGAAGAGCAGGTCAGTTACTGTAGTGAAGATAATGACCGGAGTCAGCGCCACACAGACAATGCGCAAGAGCGTGCGGTAGGTAAGCTTGACGCGATATGAACTGGCGAAAGCCATGCCCAGGGCGGCGTAAATCAGGGCCTGAACAATGCGGAAACAATAGGTGAAGACGATGGCAATAGGTGCGAACAACACCACGAAACCAGTGGCGATAAGATTAGCCCAGCGGCGCACGCGGGCCTGATCGAGGGAGAACTGTTTCACGTTGGAAAGACTGAAGGCGCGAGGCTGCGGCCCGGACTGCTTCAGGATCACCTCGTTGCGGGTGAGGAGCATCCCCGCCGTAGTGTTCTCCAGGTTAGTGTATTGCCCGGTGAAGTCGATGATCACCATGACCCTGCCGTCCTTGGGGTCCTTGATGAAATAGGGCGTTTCGACGTTGGCGGAAGCGACGCCATCAGTAATGTCAATGGCGGGAACCTGACGGATGAAACCCTCTGCGGCATCGCCGCGCCAGGCTTGCAGTCCGGTTTGCATCTTAACCAGGTCGGGCAGCCAGCTTATAACCACGATGAGCAGGAGGTAAAGAAATCCAACTCCGCCCCAGCGTTTGGCGACATCAACGTAAAGCGATGGAGAGAAGAAGGATTGCCAGAGCGCGTCGAGGTAGTTAAAGCGTCTTGGTTCCGAATTCATGGACATCCACCTTGGGCGCCCGCTGCGGACCAGGGGGCGTGTTTTCTTCGGGACGGCGGAACGACGGTTTGACCCGCCCCCTCCCACGAGACTATCATAAAACTTGCGCGAGCAAGCCGGGTGATCGCTGCCTCGCCTTAGCGCTCCGATCGGCGGGGCTGGCAGGGGCGGGGGAGAGGAAAGTCCGAACTCCGCAGGGCAGTGTGCTCGCTAACGGCGAGGGCCGGAGGGGGATGTCCGACAAGTCGGGCCGTACGCCTCCGGTACGGAAAGTGCCACAGAAAATATACCGCCGTGCCGGCGCCTTCGGGCGGAGCGGCGCGGTAAGGGTGAAAAGGTGCGGTCCCGGCTCGCCGGGAATTAAAGTAAGAGCGCACCGCCCCAGTGGTAACGCTGGGGGCATGGTAAACCCCACACGGAGCAAGACCAAATAGGAGGGGAGGGGCGGCCCGTCCCGTTACAACCCTCGGGTAGGTCGCTGGACCCCGTAAGCAATTGCGGGGCTAGAGGAATGATTACCGCCCCGACTCGTCGGGGAACAGAATTCGGCTTACAGGCTTGCTCGCGGTTTTTTTCGATGTAGAACGAAATTCAGACCAAATCTCGGCAATCGGCGCACACCCACTATGGTTATCCCGCCAATCCCCGAGGATCCCTGGTTATTCCCCGCGAGTAGGCGAGTCGCTCCAATGGACTTTTTGTCCGATGATAACGTGTGATTTTATTACTGGACCGGTAAAAGCCTTTCGTGCCGAGGCCCCAAGTCGCAGCGACCGCGCCCTCCGCCCAAGACTGCCCGCCTACTCTTTCTCCAGTGCAGCATTGAGCGCCACGCTAGAGCCAGGGAGCACTGATAACTCCCGATTCCACGCCTCAAACCCTTACTGACTTACCAAAACAAGGTGCTTGCCGGTAACCTGCCCCCGTTCTTAGTACCAATCATAATGCGAGTCCCAGGGCAGTCTCTTGCTTTTGGTCTTCTCCTCGGCGGATATCTCGACAAGGGTCAGACGGGGTAACAACTTGAAAAAATTGACTCTTGTAGAACAAGAGAGCAGTGGATGATTGCCATGATTTGGGCCAGCTTCTTAATTGGGGCTTTTACTTGGGACTTGACGAGAAACTCTGGATACAGAGACATTTTGGCAGGGTGATTGCATCCCTCCCCAACCGATTCGGGGCCATTTCTAATTAACGCGTTTTATTTCTGCGTCTTACGACTGAAGATTTGGAAGGCTAAAGTCCCTCGCAACGTAATGATGCAAAACTTGTTTCATGTCATTTCCTAAGTTGTTGATTGTGATTACGCTCAATGTGGAAAGATTTTCCACTATATGTCGCAAAATTATTCACAATTTGATATAAGGCCATTATTGTTCTGAGAAAAGCGCGAGGTTTGGTGCTATTTAATCCAATGCCCTTGGAGTTTTCAGTGATGGGGAGGCCCGCATGGGCCGTTGCTGTTCGAGCGAGATTGAGGAAAATGGAGGATGCTGCCATGTTGTTCACGACTGTCTTTTCGACTGAGAATAAACTTAAAGGGTGTGCGATCCGCTGGGCAGGGGCATTATTGGCCCTGCTCATTGTGCTGTGTTTTTCAACACCGGTCGCGCACGCCCAGTGCGTCTCAGGCGTAAACAGCATTAACTGGACCGGCGACGACCTAACCGGGGTCTGGAGCGACGCAGCGAACTGGGACCTTGGCTGCACCCCCAACAACGCGTCCCCCAACTACTATGATGTGTCGCTGGGCACGAGCAGCGGAACCATCGCCTTTGATAATGGGCCCACGACAATCGACACGTTGACGCTGGGCACGCTCACGGGGCTTAACGATTTCGGCGTCGCTCAGCAGCTCACCATCGGCGACCCTACCGCCCCGAGCGGCGACACCGTTGGCGTGCTCAATAATGCCGGCACCATCACCTTCAGCAATAGCAGCAGCACCCTGACGATCGACATCACGGGCGCAGGCTTCAACGCTAATGTTACCGAAACCAATTCCGGCGGCATCATCTTGAACGGGAGCACGCTGGCGCTTAATGACAGTAGCAACCAGAGCGCCTTGACCTTTACCGGGGGCGGCAACATAAGTTTGACGAATGGTTCGATCGTAGGCGTTTCGGGCGACGAGCAGATGGTGAACGGGACGGGCCCCGGTGACCAACTGATTCAAGGCAGCGGCCTCATTAACCTCGACCTGATCAACAACGACACGGTGCTGGCGAATAACGGCACCTTAACGCTACGGCCGACCGGGATGTCCGCCAATCCCGGCATCGCCAACAACGGCCAGATGACGGTGACGAGTGGCAACACCATGGTTTGGGATACAACGCAATACCAGGGAACGGGGCTGAACGCTCCGGGGTCGGCGTTCAACAACGCCGGCGGCGGCTTCGTGAATGTGATCGGCCCCGGACAGCTAACGTGGCTGGGCGCGTCCGGGGCAACGTCGTATTTCACCAATGATGGCACCATCGACCTTAGCCTCTTCGGTGGCGGCGGAGCAACCCTGTTGCTCTCCGGAACGAATTCCACCTTCGATGTCGGCCCGTTTTACAATCCCAACGGTTACATTAATATGGCCAACGCCAGCATCGTGGGAGCTACCGGCAGCGAACTGCTGATCAACGACACGGGCAACGTCATCACTGCGTACGGAAACTCGTACATCAACAACCTCGACCTCGTGAATAACGGAACGGTGAGCGTGGCCACAGGCGTTTTGGTTATAAGCCCGAGCGGGGGCTCCTCCAGTCCCGGCGTCCGCAACAACGGCATGATGAATGTGGCGGGCGGCGCCAACCTGTATTGGGACACAACCTTCTATCAGGGGACTTCGGTTTCCGCGCCCGCGTTCAACAACCAGGGCACGGTGATGGTGAATGATTATGGAATTCTGGAATTGGCGTCCCCGGCGGGCGACACGTCGTATTTCAACAACGACGGCACCATTACCCTAGGCAGCTTCAACAAAGGGACCATAGTGCTGTCCGGCGCCGGCTCCACCTTCGATCTGGGAAGCGCCGGAAGTACGGGCTCGGTGGCGCTCAACGGCGTAGGTTCCAGCATATACGGGCTTAGCGGTAGTGAGCTTCTCATCAACGACGCCGGGCACACCATCAACGCGAACAATTACTCGTCCATCTACAACCTCGACCTCATCAATAATGGTACGGTGAACGCCAACGCCGGCGGTGTTTTGGATATACAGCCGACTGGGCTCTCCGTCTCTCCCGGTGTCACCAATAATGGCTTGATGCAGGTTTACAACGGCGGGAACCTGATCTGGGACGCCAGCATTTACGCGGGCTCTTCGCTTTCGTCGGCCGCGTTCAACAACACGTCCACGGGCACGGTGATGGTGGATGATGGTGGAACTTTGCAAGTGTATGCGCCTAATGGCGGGGAGGCCTACTTCAACAACGACGGTACCATGACCCTGGGCAACAGCACGGGCGCGAGCGTGTTGTTGGTGGGCAACGGCTCGACCTTCGATCTGGGAAGCAACGCAGGCACGGGGCAGCTTAATCTCTACGGGAGCTCGTCCATCTCCGGATGGTACGGCAATGAAACATTGATTAACGAGAGCGGCCATTACCTCACGGACTTCGGATCGAGTACGATTTCCAACCTGACCCTCGTCAACAATGGAGTGATCTCATCCCAAGGCGGCGGCACCACCACCATCGAGTCGGACGGCAACAACAACATCACCAATAGTGGGGCAATGAACCTCTACAGCGGCTCGACGATGGTGTGGAATACCAACAACAACCTTGGTTTCGGAACCTCTTTCTTTAACTACGGCACCGTCAACGACAACGACGGCGGCACGCTGGAGTTGGCCACCACCGGGTCGTCGGGCCCCACCGTTTTGATTTCCAACGCGGGCAATATTTATGTTGGCGATTCATCGGGGGGCGCCACCTTGGAGTTGAACGGCAACGGCATCACCTATGACGTGTTCGGCAACGGCAACATTACCTTGGGTTCATCCGGGAATTCGCGCATCGTCGGCGTAACCGGCGGCGAGCTTCTCGTCAATGATACCGGCCAAACTATCCAGGGAGCGGGCGAGATTTACAACCTGGACTTAACCAACAATGGCACGGTGATCGCCAACGGTCCTTTGGGTATACAGCCCACCGGGCTCTCCGTCTCTCCCGGCGTCACCAACAATGGCATGATGCAGGTCAACGCCGTCAGCACCTTGTACTGGGATGCCACCGTTTTCACGGGCACTTCGCTTTCCGCACCCGCGTTTAACAACCAGGGCACGGTGACGGTGGCGGACAACGGGTTCCTCGAGCTGCAAGCTCCCGTCAACGGGGAGGCCTATTTCAACAACGACGGCAGCATTACCGTGGGCAACACTACGGGCGCGACCCTGGTGTTGGCCGGGGCCGGCGCCACCTTCGATTTGGGGAGCCTGGCGGGCACGGGCTCGGTGACGCTCAACAACTCCTATCTATCCGGGTTTAACGGCAGTGAGCTTCTCATTAACGACACTGGCCACACCCTCACCGGGTACGGCAATTCGTACATTTACAGCCTCGACCTCATCAACAACGGCACGGTGAACGCGGCCACGGGCAATTTGGACATCCGGCCGAGCGGGCTCTCCACCAACCCCGGGCTCACCAATAACGGCGCCATGCAGGTGTGGGGCGGCGCCACGATGTTCATTGATACCACCAACGGCTTCGGGGGAACTGGTTATCTGGGCACTTCGCTTTCCCTGCCTGCTTTCAACAACCAGGGCACGGTGACGGTGAGTGATGGGGGATATCTGGAACTGCTGGCCCCCAATGGCACGACGTCCTATTACAACAACGACGGCGCCATTAACGTGGGCAGCGTAACCGGCGCGAATCTGGAGCTGGCCGGCGGCGGCTCGACCTTTGTTCTGGGAAGCCAGGGGGGCACGGGTACGGTGACCCTCAATCATTCCTATGTTTTCGGATACAACGGCACTGAACTTCTCGTCAACGGTGCCGGTAACAATCTCATCGCGAACGGCTCGTCGCCCGACTCGTTCCTTTTCAGCCTCAACTTCATCAATAACGGCACGGTAACCGCGAACGGAGATTTGGTTATACAGCCGGGGGTCAACGCTTCTATGGCTGTCACCAATAATGGCGCCATGCAGGTCGGCGGCTCGGGCGTGCTGTATTGGGATACCACCAACGGCTTCGGGGCGCCGGGTTATCTGGGGACTTCGCTTTCCGCGCCCGCCTTCAACAACCAAGGCACAGTGACGGTGAGTGATGGTGGGTATTTGACGTTGATCGCTCCCGCCTCAGCGACGGCCTATTTCAACAACGACGGCAACATTACCATCGGCAGCAGCACGGGCGCGGCCTTGACGTTGTATGGCTCCGGCTCAACCTTCGATCTGGGAAGCGTCAGCGGCACGGGTATGGTGACGCTTAACAACTCCTATATATTCGGGCAATACGGCACGGAGACTCTTATCAACGACACCGGCAACACCATTCAGGGATCAGGCACCATAGAAACCCTGGCGTTGGTCAACAAGGGCACCATCACCGCCAACGCCGCCAGCGCCCTCACCATCAGCCCGAACAGCGGCGGGTTCACGAACTGGGGAACGGTGAATACCACGGGCGCGGGCGGGCTCACGCTTAATGCCGGCAGCGGGACGCTGATGAACGGGTCAACCGGCACCATCAACGTGCAGGAAGGCTCATCGCTGACCGTAAACGGTGATTTCACCAATTCGGGCGACCTTGAGACCGGAAATGGGGTCAGCGACCCGGGCGGCAATATGGTGACGATTTCCGGTCAACTCACCAACAACGGCACCATCAACCTGAATGGTCTCGGCGACTCCCTGACGGCCGACCTGACCACGTCGGGTGCAATCAGTCTTAAAGCCAATAACGATTCGCTGACGGACAACGGCGACCTCATTCTCAATAGCGGCGGCTCTCTCACTCTCAGTGCGGACAAGAATACGGCGACGGTGGCCGGAGTCCTCACTAACAATACCGGCGCTACGGTGGCGATGAATGGAACCAACGGCAGTATCTCGGTCACCAAAGCGCTCACCAACGGCGGAACGATCACCCTCGCCGGGTCAGGCAATGCACTGTCCGCCGCCGGGGTAACCAGCACGAGCTTCCTCACCCTCGAAGGTAACAACGATACGCTCACCGACACCGGTGACTACAACAACACCAGCGGCTGGCTCACTCTGAGCGCGGACAAGAATACGGCGACGGTGTCCGGCAACTTCACCAACAGTGGTCTCGCCACGGTGTCCATTATCGGCACCAACGGCAGCTTGTCCGTGGGCAAGACGCTGTCGAACAGCTTCTTGAGCTCCATAGGCCTGAACGGAACCGGTAACTCGCTTAGCGCGGCCCAGGTGGACAACTCAGGTTCACTCCGGTTGAGCGGCACCAATGAGACGCTGACCGACACAGGTGACTTCAACAACAACCTCGGTGGCGCCCTTACCCTGGCCCTATTCTCCAACGGGGAGACGGTCAAGGTGTCAGGGAATTTGATTAACAATTCCACGGGGGCTTTCGGGGTCCAAATGAGCGGCACCAATGGAAGTATTTCGGTAACCAAAGCGCTCACCAACGCCGGAACCATGAGCATCGCCGGGTCAGGTAATACCTTGGCTGCCGCCGGCATCACCAACTCGAGCACCTTCACTATTAGCGGTGATAGCGGTACGGTCACGGACACGGGCGACTTCACGAATAATCGGCCCGGCTCGCTCACCACGAGCGGCGACAAGGATGCGGTGACCGTGACCGGGGCCTTCAATAACAATGCTGGCGCCTCGATCGCCATGAACGGCACCAATGGCTCAATCTCGATCCAGGGCGGGTTCACCAGCGCCAGAGGGGCCAGTGTCACCATCGCCGGCATGAATAACAAACTGACCGCTGATTTGGATAACGCGGGGGCGATGAGCCTCACCGGCAACAACGACAGCGTGGTCGACACGGGAGACTTCGACAACGACAGCACCGGTTCCCTCACCCTGAGCGCCGACAGCAACACCGTCAGCGTGAGCGGAAACTTCAATAACGTCTCCGGTGCCTCCGTCCAGATGTCTGGCACCCATGGCAGCATCACGGTGTCGGGCTCAGGCGGATTCACCAACGGCGGCACGGTAATGCTTTCCGGCAGCGGTGACACTTTGAGCGCCGCGTCGTTCAGTAACTCCGGCACGGTGATGGTCGGTGGCGGGGAATCGATTTCCGCCAACACCTTCACGCAGTCGGGCAGCAGCGCCAGCCTGAAGGTGAATGGAACTCTCACGGCGGCAACCGCCTCCATTTACGGCGGCATGGTTTCCGGCGGCGGCACGATCGTGGGCGACGTCAGCAACAGCGGGGGCACCGTCACCGCCTCGGACCCCGGCAGTCCCGATATTTTGACCATCAATGGCAGCTACACACAGGGCTCGGGGGGCACGCTGGAGGCCTTCCTGGGAGGCTCAGCGCCAGGTACCGGCTACAGCCAGTTGCTGGTGAACGGGAATGCGAGCCTGGACGGGACACTGGACGTGAACCTGATTAACAGCTTCCTCCCGACTTCGGGGGACAACTTCTTCCTGCTGGAGTCAACAACGGCTCTCGTTTCTGGTACCTTCGCGACCCTTGATTTGCCGGGCCTGCCGACCGGTGATTCCTGGGATGTGCTCTACAACCCCGGCAACTGCCCGACAGAGGGCTGCGTAGACCTGACTATTCAAACGACCACTGTAACGCCCGAGCCTTCAGTCTTCCTGCTGCTGGCTATGGGAATTGCCTTGATGAGCATTCTCCGGAAGTATCGGAACACGGTTAAGGAGGGGAGTAGAGTAGGAAGGCTGGCGTAAGAGATTATTACCCTCATCGGGCGGGCACCCTCGTGCCATGTAGTTCGCCGCGTGGTCCCACTATAAATTCGTATCTCCCGGCCGCGTGCGGAGATCGCGATGCGGCCGGGAGACAAATTCGCATTCATTATCACCCCCCCCCCCCGCAAGCCCCCGGCTTTCCCGCCGTTGACAAGAAATCCACAGTAACAGGTGAGGAATCGCCGAGGCGAGGCCGGGATGAGCCCACAGGCGTAATCCTCGCCATTCCCTCCGATTCGCAGACGGCCCATGGGCGCAAATGCCATTTGAGGTTGAGAGCTGAGTCGCGCTATAGTTTTAAAGGAAGGCGCGGGAATTACTCCCAGGAACTTTCCCCAGATCATTGGGAAATGATCACCATGGACGTGGGGCTTGCGCCCAAGGTTGCCCAAAAAGGACAACACCGCCCCACCTGAGCAATCCGTAATATAATGGCTCTTTTCGATTTCCGCGCCGTGAGCGAATCTTCTCCTCGAACAGGAGAAACTGGAACTCGGCAGATCGCTCGGGCGCCTCAAGGATGATATGAAATTCTCCCGTCGCAATTGGCTGGGTTCTTCGGCGGTACTACTGGGATCGGGAATTCTGGAAGCTCTCACCACACCCTTGTGGCGATGGACGGGCTTGCCCGTGCTCCAGGCGGCCACCGGACCTCTTCCGGATGCGCCTTCCTCCGTCACTTTCGTGGATGTGGCGAAGGAGGCCGGCCTCAACGTCCCCAACGTGTGGGGCGGCGTAAAGCACAAGAACTACATTATTGAAGCCAAGGGCAGCGGGCTGGGTTTTTTCGATTACGACCAGGATGGCTGGCTGGACATCTACCTCACCAACGGCGATCGCCTGGCGGGCGAAGAACCCTATCCCGACGGCAAGACGCCCACACAGCACCTCTTCAAGAACAACCGCGACGGCACATTTACGGATGTGACGGAAAAATCCGGCCTGGGCCTCACCGGATGGGGCACGGGCGTTTGTGTGGGCGACTATGACAATGACGGATGGGACGACCTGTTCTGCTGCTACTGGGGCCACAACGTGTTGTGGCACAACAACGGCGACGGCACGTTTACGGACGTGACCAAGAAGGCGGGGCTGTGGGAGGACCGCGTGCGCTGGGCCTCCGGCTGCACCTGGATTGATTACGACCGCGACAGTTTCCTCGACCTGTTCGTGTGCAACTACATGGAACTGGACCTTAAGAAAGTGCCGGTGCCGGGGCAGACCGGCTATTGCCAATGGAAAGGCATTCCCACTATGTGCGGCCCACGCGGCTTGCCGGGGGGAATGAACATTCTCTACCATAACAACGGCGACGGGACTTTTACCAATGTTTCGGAGAAGGCGGGCATCCTAAAGCCGGGGCCGCGTTATTCCATCACCGCCGTATCCTACGATTTCGACAACGACGGCTGGCCCGATATCTACGTGGCGGTCGATTCCGAGCCCAGCATTCTGTTTCACAACAAACACGACGGGACTTTCGAAGACATCGCGGTGATGGCCGGGTGCGCCTACAACGAGGATGGGCAGGAGCAAGCGGGCATGGGCGTGGGCGTGGGAGACTACGACTGCGACGGCTGGCTCGACATCTTCAAAACCAATTTCGTTGACGACAGCCCCGATTTGTATCGCAACAACGGCGATGGAACGTTTACCGACGTGACTTTTGTGACGGGCTTGGGCGTCAACACGCAATACGTTTGCTGGGGCGCGGGCTTTATGGATTACGACAACGATGGGTGGGCCGACATCTTCTACGTCACTGGCCACGTTTACCCGGAAATCGAAGAGCACCACATGGAGGGGCAATTTGTTTCCCCCCGGCTCGTCTATCGCAACCTTGGCAATGGCAAATTCAAGGACGTTTCCAAGGAAATGGGCCCGGGGGTGGCCGCCCGCTATTCCAGCCGCGGTTGTGCGTTTGGCGACTACGATAACGACGGCGACATCGACGTGGTGGTCCTGAACATGAACGACTATACCTCGCTGCTGCGCAACGAAGGCGGCAACAAGAACAATTGGATCACCATCAAATTACTCGGTACCCAGTGCAACCGCACCGCCATTGGGGCTCGCGTGCGCGTGGTGACGGGAAAGCACGCGCAAATCGACGAAGTGCACAGCGGCACCAGCGTGATGTCGCAGAGCGATTTGCGCCTCCATTTCGGGCTGGGAAAATCCCTACAGGTGGACTCGATCGAGGTCAAGTGGCCCACCACCCAGAAGGTGGAGAAATTCACCAACGTTGCCGCCAACCAGTTCCTCACCATCAAGGAAGGCGCGGGAATCATCAAAAATGAAAAGCCCAACGCCGCCGCCAAGCCCTGACAATGCATGGACAGGCGTCGTCCATGGGCTATGCAAAATCTGCCGCACCGCTCCGCCAATCCAAAATCGGAAATAGTCTGACCGCTCCCCTCACTGTCCCCCCAAACCCGTGCCAGCACCGGTATTTAACACGGAGAAGCGATTCTCGGAACGCATGGTGAGAAAAGCAGCTTAGAGTTTATCCGGGCAAAATGGTCCTGATTACTACGGCCACCCAAAAGTGCTTTCTTTTTAACCCAAACAGGGGTAATTTCACAGCAGAGTTTGAGTCTCCTGCGGCGTTTCGGCTTGCCCTCTCGAAGCGCGGGGCGAGGGTGGCTGGACGCGGGCAGTGGGCCAAGTTGCTCTGGCGGATCCATAGGAGGGCCGACCCGGCAGGCGAGACTCCGCCCAAGTAACGAAACCTGACCACTGCTTGGATTGTCCGTGATGCAAGGACCCGAAGTGGGTGCGTGCCAAAACCCGGAAAGGTTCAATCCTCACCTTACCCTCGCGGATTCCGCCCCGAGTTCATTCCGTTCCATGCTCAGGACGGTCAAAAGCATAAGTTTTTAGGAGTCTGGAGACTGCACGGGTTACTGAAAAACGCCTGAGACGCGGGGAAGCGGCAGGGTCGCATGGGCGCAAGGGCTGGGCCCCGTTTCGAGTGGCCATTGGCTTTATCTTGGGCGACGGTGACTGAACGGTTGGAAGGTTTCAGGAGGCAGCGTGAGAATCTCGCTTCGGAACAAGATCTATGGCTTGGCGTTGGTGGCGGCGATCCTGCCTGTGCTGGTGCTACTACCGCTCATGCTCCAGTTTCGCAGCAGCGTCTTGGTAAAAGCCGAGCATGAGATGACGGCTTTGGCTGAGGCCAACGTGGAACAGGCCGCCCGCGACGCTTACGGGCTCTGCGAAGCCGCGAACGACCTCTTGCAGCGCCGGGTGAACCAGAACCTGGGCATAGCCCATCGGGTCCTAATGCAAAAGGGCGGCATCACCCGTGGCGGCGGAACCGTGCAATGGCAAGCGGTGAACCAGGTCACCCAGGCGACGATGGAGGTTAGCTTGCCTCAGATGCTGATCGGGGGCGCACCGACGGCGCCTAACCGCAGCTTTCAGGTGGCATCACCCGTCGTGGATGAGGTCAGCCGCATGGTGGGCAGCGCCGTCACCGTGTTCCAGCGGATGAACGATCAGGGTGACATGCTGCGCGTGGCGACCACCGTGGCGTCAGACGGCAGTCGTGCCATCGGCACATACATTCCCGCCGTGGATGCGGAAGGGAAACCCTCTCCGGTGGTGGCCACGATACTGCGCGGCGAGACCTATCGAGGAACCGCTTTCGTCGTGAACGACACGTACGTGGCAGCTTATGAGCCCACTCGTGATGAAACCGGAAGAATCGTGGGCATGCTTTTTGTGGGAGACCGGATCTCCACCGTCGAGTCCGTCCGGCGCACCTTGTTGAATACGGTCATTGGACGCAGTGGGTACATTGTGGCCATCGGCTGCAGAGGCAATCAGCGAGGCCGCTACATCATTTCCAATGGCGGCCGACGGGATGGCGAAAGCATTTGGGAAGTGCGCGACGCCTCCGGTAAACCCTTCGTCCAGGCCATGGTCCAGAGGGCACTCACCACCGCCAAGGGTGAGATTTTTCACGAGTCCTACCCGTGGGCGAATCCCGGCGACCCCCAGCCGCGCCTAAAGCACGCGGCCCTGGTTTACTTTGAACCTTGGGACTGGCTCATCAACGCCAGCGCTTACGATGACGAATACCTGGGAGCGATTGAAGCAGTGCGTTCCTCGGCGACGCGCCTGATGTGGAGTGTCATCGTGGCGGGCCTTCTTTCCCTCGCGCTCGCGCTCTCCATTGCCTTCCTTATGGGCAGCCGCGTCAGCCGGCCCATCGGCCTGCTCACCAAGCTTGCCGGCAGAGTCGCCACCGGCGACCTGCACACTGCCCGAACTGACTTCGTCAGTCTCAATTCCCAGAAACCCGCGACGGGGCTGGCGCGCTTGGATTTCCCGGACGAGAGCGCGGATCTGATCGTGTCGTTTCAGAATATGACCGAACGCCTGGGCAGCTTGGTGGGGCAGGTGCAACGCTCGGGCATCCAGGTGACGGCCTCGACAACTGAGATCACGGCGTCAGCCCGGCAATTGGAGTCCACGGTGGCCCAGCAAGCGGCTTCCACTCGGGAGGTATCGGCTACCAGCACCGAGATTTCGGCATCTTCACGCGATCTGCTGGGCACGATTTCGAGGGTGGGCGGAGCCGTGGCGGAGGCCGCAAGCCAGGCGGAAGACGGGCACTCCGAGTTGAGTAAGATGGAATCCAGCATGCGTGAGCTGGTCGCGGCCACAGGTTCGATTTCCTCCCGTCTGGGCGTCATCAGCGACCGGGCGAGTAAAATCTCGACGGTCGTCACCACCATTAACAAGATCTCCGACCAGACCGCCCTACTGTCCCTCAACGCCGCGATCGAGGCGGAGAAGGCGGGCGAACTCGGCAAGGGTTTCTCCGTGGTGGCGCGGGAGATCAGCCGGCTGGCTGACCAGACAGCCGTGGCCACGCAGGATATCGATTCGGTGGTGAATGAAATGCGCTCCGCAGTCACCAGCGGCGTGATGGAAATGGATAAGTTCTCCGAGGAGGTGCGCCGGCGCGTCGCGCAAGTCAACGATATTGCCGGGGCGCTGGGCCGGATGATCGTAAGAGTGCAGACCCTGGGGCCCGATTTCGAGATGGTAAAGCAGGGGATGAACGCCCAGACCGAGGCGGCGGAGCAGATTAACCAAGCCATGAAGCAACTGGCGGAAACCGCCGAGCTGACCAAGAACCTGCTTAGTGAATTCCAGAAGGTAACCGGCCAGTTGAACGGCGCCGTGCAGGGACTGCAGGGTGAAGTGGCGCGTTTCCGCACCGCCGCTTGAGGCGAAGGCCGAGCTGCGCTCGGCCGGGGCGAGAGCACGCTTCGCCCCTAGGAAGGAGGAGAGGTGGAGCAAATCAACCGCTGGCTGGCGCATTTGAAGATCGCGCACAAGCTCATCCTCAGCAGTGTGGTCTTTGCGCTGCCCATCGCCGTACTCCTCTTTTATGTGACCGCGCAGTACGACCGGGGAATCCAGGCCTGCCAAAAGGAAGTGGCGGGCACTGCGGCGCTGGAGGTCTGCCCGGGCCTGTTGCGCGATCTCCGGCTGATGGAATCGCGAACTGAATGGGCGGCTGCGGGCGCAACGTCATCGCCCCAGGAGGTGGCGGAAGCTCGCCAGCGCATTGATGCTGCGATGGCCACCCTTCAGGCGAGCGAGGGCGAGGGAACGAAAGACCTGATCGACCGGCTGAGCAGCCTCTGGAAACAGTTCGAGGTGAGTGGTTCGGCAATGAGCCCAGCCGAACAGGCCGCCCTCGACCGCCAGATGGTGAAAACGGTAACGCAACTCGTTCCCGTCATTCTCGATGACTCCGCCTTGATTCTGGATTCGGAATTGCAGACTTACTACCTCATGAACCTCTCGGGCCCACTCCTGCTTCAGTCCCAAGATGCAATTGCCGAGTCTGCGTCGGTGGCCCTCAAGGCGAAAGCACACGGGCTCCGCTTGGACGATCGCGACCTCGCGGAGTTACAGTCGCAAGGCGGAGCGATAGAGAATACGATTCTCCCCCGCATGCTCTATTCGCTGGAGACCTCCCAGCGCGAGAACCAGCGACTGCAAGGCGCGGACTCCACTTTTCAGCGGACCATTCCTCCCCTGTTTCAGCGCTATGTGGAATTGGCCACGCAGCTCGCTTCCGCCACCAGCGAATCTTCCCCGCAGACCGGGGACGCTCACAGCCCAGACCGGTTCATTCAGATGGCATCGGCCGCTCAGGATGCGGGCGTGACCCTGGGTGAAACGTCCATCCGGGAATTGCGGACGCTCCTGGAAGGGCGCATCGCCAAAGACCGCCGCTCGCGGACTGAAGCCCTGCTGATGAGCCTGCTCTGCGTGGGGCTGGCCGTCGCCGTGATGGTGATCGTCACCCGCAATATCACCCGCCCACTCGGCTGCGTCGTCAGCCTGACGTCCCAAATCGCCGCGGGCAGGGTTAAGGAGGCCATGGCTCGCCTGAAGAGTGCAGAGTTTCGGGAGTTCCTGGTGAGCGATGGCGCCGGCGGGGTAGTGGCGATGAAGGATGAGATCTTCCGCCTGATTCTTTCCGTCGCCACAATGACGGAGAGCCTGAATGCTCTGCTGGCCAAGGTTACGCAAGCCTGCGGGCAAGTGGCAGCCAGCGCCACGCAAGCGGCGGCCGCAGTGCGCCAGGTGGACGCTGCCGTCGCCGAGCAGGCCGCTTCCACCCATGAAGTCAACGCCACCAGTAAGGAAATCTTCGCCACCGCTCAGGACCTTGCCCGCACCATGGCGGGCGTCACTCGCATGGCGGCGAAGGCGGCGGAGACTGCGGGCGGAGGAGTCAACCGGCTCGATGGAATCCACCATGCTATCGACGAGCTGACTGACTCCAGCAACGCCATGACTCGCACCTTCGAGTCCATCAACGAAAAAACCGGCAACATCGACAAGGTGATCTCGACCATCACCAAGGTGGCGAATCGCACCAACCTGCTCTCGCTCAACGCTGCCATCGAGGCCGAAAAGGCGGGCGAAAAAGCGGGTGGATTCTCGGTGGTGGCGCTGGAAATGCGGCGGCTCGCCGACCAGACCGCCGTGGCCGCTCTCGACATCGAGAAGCAGATCCGCGAAATGCAGCGCACCGTCCAGGAGGGTGTTTCCAGCGTGGCATCCTACGTTCACCAAACACAAGCCAGTTCCACGGCCGCCACCGATCTAAGCTCCGGGCTGGGAAGCATCATCGAAAGCACCACCAAGCTGGGCCCGCAGTTCGAGGCTGTGAACAGCGGAATGCAGATGCAGTCGCAAGGCGCGGGCCAGATTGCGGAAGCCATGCAGCAACTGCGCGATGCGGCGGCCCAGACCAAGGAAACGCTTACAGAGTTCCGTACCGTCTGCGAGGACTTGAACGGCGCAGTTCGTGACCTGAAAGCGGAGGTGGGACGCTTTTCCACTGCGGCATGAGACCTATGCTACTCCTCATCTTCCAGGCCGGGGCCCAAACCTATGGGCTCGACTCTCGTCAAGTCGTTGAGGTGGCGCCTTATCCCCAGTGTGCGCTCCTGGCGCACGCACCCGCTTACGTGGCGGGGCTTGCCCAATGGCGCGGATGTACCATCCCCGTCATCGATCTCACCGCTCTGATCGGCGGGACGCCTTCTTCCGCCTTGTTCAGCACTCGGCTGGTGGTAGTGGATTATTTCGCCTCGAAGGGTCGCGCGTGCCCATTGGGTTTGGTGGCGGAGAAGGCCGTGGAAATCCTCAAGCTTGACGAGAGCAGCATGGAGCCGCCGAAAGTGGGAATCCCGGATGCCCCCTACCTGAGCGGAACCATGGAGTATGCCGGGAGGCTGATCCAGTGTGTGACCGTGAATGAACTACTGCCGGTTTCGGTGCGGCAATTCCTGTTCCCTGAGGCGGAGGCGGCATGAGCGTGGCGGCCGCCGTCACCAAGCTACTCTCGGATCGCCTGGGCCTTTCGCCGGAGCTGCTGGGCACGGCCAGTGTGGAGCGCGCCTTGGAGGTGGTCCTGGGGAAAGAGGCCACAGCGGAGCGCGCCGACAGGACCGCACGCCTTCTCGGAACTGAAGGCGAGGAGTGGCAGAGGCTGATCGAGGAGGTCATTGTCCCGGAGACGTGGTTCTTCCGGGACGACGAACCCTTCAGATGTCTAGCTTCTCACGTGGCCCAGGAATGGCTGCCCGCCCATCCTACGGGAACTTTTTCGGCCCTTTGCATTCCCTGTGCCTCGGGCGAGGAGCCGTTCTCGGTGGCCATGACCCTTCTCGATGCCGGGCTTGAGGCCGCGCGCATCCGCATCGACGCGGCGGATGTGAGCGAGCGCGCTTTGGCCCGGGCCCGGCTGGCAATCTATGGAAAGAGCTCGTTTCGCGAGAAATCGGGCCGCTTCCGGGGTGAATACTTCGTCGAGAGGCCGGGAGGCCGGCAGGTCCGCGAGGAGGTGGCGCGCTTGGTGTCTTTCCAGAAGGCCAACTTGTTGGACCTCTTCCTGTTTCGCCAGCGCGCCCCTTACGATGTGATCTTCTGCCGGAATGGCCTAATCTATTTTGACGAGCGAGCCCGTGGAGAAGTGGCGCGCGCGTTGCGCGATCTCCTGCATGATGCCGGGTTGCTTTTTACCGGACATACCGAGCTGCCGCATTTTCTTGCCGCGGGATACGCGCCGGCGGACCACCCGCGCAGCTTCGCCTGCCGCAAAGGAAGGGGCGCCGGGGAAGAAGCCGTGGCAAACCATCAGGCTGTGGCCACAACCACTGCCAAGGTCCCCGCCGCGCCCAGTCTGCAGGGATCAGCGGCCATGAAACGGGACGAGCCTCCGCCGGCCGCACCGGCGCCGGAAACGCCTCCCGGCCTCGACCAGGCGCGGCGCCTGGCGGACCGCGGCGAACTGGCAGCGGCCGCATCCATCTGCGAGCGCCTGCTTGGCGAGGGCGCGCAGGATCCCGGCGTCCTCGCCTTGCTCGGGGTGATTCGTGAGTCGGAGGGGAATGCCGCGTCAGCGCAAGAATTCTTCCGCCAGGCGCTCTACCTTGATCCGAACCATTACGAGTCCTTGATGCATATGAGTCTGATTTCGGAGCGTCACGGCGATGTGGAAGGTTCCCGCCGCTATCGTGCCCGCGCGGGCAGGGCCTTCTTACGGCAGGAAGGGGAACTGGCGCGCGAGAGATTATGATCAGCCCGGACGGAGGCAACAACCATTTCTGCTGGCAGGTGATCGGCATCGGCGGCGACCGCTCGTGCGATGTCCTGAGCCGTTACGTGCACTGCCGTAACTGCCCCGAGTACTCGCGCGCCGGCCGAACGCTCTTTGACCGGGAGATGCCCCGCGATTACCGGGCCGAACTATCGGAGGAATTGGCGCGAGCGGCCCCGGCGGCGGATGGAGACGCCGTTTCGGTACTGGTTTTCCGTGTTGCTTCCGAGTGGTTTGCCCTTCGCAGCCTTGTCTTCCAGGAGGTTGCCATTTACCAGAAGCCCTATGCCCTGCCCTTCCGTTCCGGGGCCCTGTTGGCGGGACTGGTGAACGTTAATGGGGAACTGCTGCTTTGCGTGTCTCTGGCCGACGCCCTGGGGATTTCCGTGGATGAGAAGGCGGCGCCCAACGGAAAACCCCGGTTGTGCGTGGTGAAAACGGGCCGCGAGCGTTTCGCCTTCGGGGTGGATGAAATCCTGGGCGTGCGGCGGATTTCCGCCACCCAGTTGCAGCCCGTTCCGGCGACGCTCGCCAAGTCCCCTTCCTCCCAAGTTGCCTCCTGTTTCACGATCGACAGCCGCACCGTGGGGTTGATTGACGAGAAGCGGTTGTTCATTTCTCTTGATCGGAGCCTGCGGTGGTGAGCAAACCCGGCGTTGACCCGTCGATGCTGGACCTATTCCGCACGGAACTGGAGAAGCACTCGCGGGCTCTCGAAAAGGGGCTGGCGAGTGTGGAGGGGGTCGAGGAGCGCGCCCCGGCGCTGGCGCGTGCAGCCCATTCGCTGCGGGGTGCGGCCCGCATCGTCGGACTAGGCAACGCCGCGCGCCTGGCGCAGGCGATGGAAGAGGTTCTGGCCGCCACTGGGGCAGGTGCGCGCCAACTGGGGACGGCCGACGTCGATCACCTCCGTACCTCGACCGGCCTGTTCCGCCAGCTCGCCGCATGCCCTGCAACAGAGATCCCCGCAAGCCTTGCCGCTCGCGCCGACGAGACCGAGAGGCTTATTGCCCAGCTCGCCGCGCCGCCCGTATCGTCTCCTTCTGAGAAACCTGCGGTCAAAGCTGCTGTTCCCGCGCCCGTGGACACGTTTTTGCTCGAATTGTTCCGCACGGAACTTGAAACCCACTCCCGCGTCCTGGAAGAAGGTTTGGTGGAAGCGGAAGCTCGTCACGATCCGGAGAAACTTAATGCTTTGATGCGGGCCGCGCACTCGCTCAAGGGCGCCTCCCGCATCCTGGCATTGGACTCCGCCGTGCAATTGGCCCATGCCATGGAGGATATGCTCTCGGCGGCGCAAAAGGGCGCGCGCCAACTTGCCGGCCCTGACTTCGACCTGCTCCTGCGCGCCACGGATGTCTTCAGCGGTTTGGCCAAGCGCGAACCCGCTGACATTCCGGCTGCACTCGCGGAAGAATCGTCCCGCATCGAGGAGCTCGCCGTCCATTTCGCTCAGCCGCCTGGCCCCGCGCCCGCCGATGCTCCCGCGCCGACTATCCCCTCTGTCCCTGCCGCTCCATCCCCAACCGAGGCTCCGTCCCCCGGCCCCTCGGCGGAGAAAACCGAGGTCACCTCGGTGCGCATCGCGGTGGAAAACCTGAATCGCCTTACGGGATTTGCCGGCGAATGCCTGGTGGAAGCCAAGACGCTCGCACCCCTCACCGGAACCGTGCAGCGCCTCAAGCAGCGTCACACGATCCTCAGCAATGCCATTGAACAGGCCATCGAAGCGTTAAGAAAAGAGTCCATCTTTGAGGCGCAAGCCCGGCTGGAAGAGGCGCTCGGGCAATCAAGTTGGATTCATCAGGCGCTTCCCTCGTTTCAGACCGACCTGGAGCGCTTTTCACGCAAGCTGGAGCACCTGGCCAATCGCCTTTACGACGAAGCGGTGGCCAGCCGCATGCGGCCTTTTTCCGACGGCCTGCACGGCTTTACGCGCATGGTTCGCGATGTGGCGAAGTCACTCGGCAAGAGTGTGCGTTTCGAAATCGCCGGCGAAGCGACGCCTGTGGACCGCGACATTCTGGAGAAACTTGAAGCGCCCCTGACCCACCTGTTGCGGAACGCCGTGGATCACGGCATGGAGACTCCGGAGACGCGTTTGCAGGCGGGCAAACCGGCGGAAGGAAAGTTGACTCTCGCGGCCCGCCACGTGGCCGGCGCACTGGAGATCGTGGTGCAAGATGACGGCGCGGGGATCGACGCGGAACAGGTTCGCCAGCGCATCGTCTCCAAAGGCCTCGCGCCGGCCGACATGGCCGCGAAGATGAGCGCGAGTGAAATCATGGAGTTTCTCTTTCTCCCCGGCTTTTCGACGGCGCAGCGGGTCACGGAGATCTCGGGGCGCGGCGTGGGACTGGACGTGGTCCAGTCGATGGCTCGCCAAGTTGGCGGCAACGCCCGCGTCGAAGCCAAGCCGGGACAGGGCACGCGTTTCACGTTGACGCTTCCGCTAACGCTCTCCGTACTGCGTACCCTCCGGTTCGAGGTAAAAGCTCAGTCGTACGCGCTGCCGCTCACGCGCATTGAGCGGGTGCTTAGCGTGCCTCCCGACGAAGTGCAGGTGGTGGAAGACCGTCAGTACGTGCGTTCCGGGCGTCGGAATATCGGATTGGTGGGGGCCACGCAAGTACTGGGCTTTGAAGCCGCGGATCGGCCGCCTGGGAATCTCCGCGTGATAGTGCTCAGTGATCGCTCCAGCCGTTATGGGTTGGTGGTGGATCGGCTCATCGGCGAGCGCGACCTCGTCGTCATCCCGCTTCCGGCGCGGCTGGGCAAAGTGCCGAACGTCATGGCGGGCGCCATTCTCGATGACGGCTCGCCGGTGGTTATCCTCGACAGCGAGGACCTGGTGCGGTCCATTGACAATCTCCTGACGCGCGGCAGCCTGGCGAAGCTCGGCTGGCACGAGCGCACTGGGAAGGCTCCGCGCAAGCGTGTCCTGGTTGTGGACGACTCTTTAACTGTGCGCGAGGTCGAGCGGCGCTTGCTGGAGAACCGGGGGTACGAAGTGGTGGTGGCGGTGGACGGCGTCGATGGGTGGAACGCCTTGCAGAGTTCTCGCTTCGACTTGGTGGTGACGGATGTGGACATGCCGCGCCTGGACGGCATCGAGCTGGTCAAGCGCATCAAAGGCGCGTCGCCCACTACATCCATTCCGGTTATGATTGTTTCCTACAAAGACCAGGAGGAGTATCGGACCCGGGGGCTGGAGGCTGGCGCGAGCTACTATCTTACCAAGAGCAGCTTCCACGACGAAACGCTGGTGAGTGCGGTCCGTGATCTTATCGGAGAGGCGGAGAACTGATGCGCGTCGCAATCGTCAACGATTTGAGTATGGCCGTGGAGGTGCTCCGGCGCATGGTCCGGAGCGTCCCGGAGTACGAGGTGGCGTGGACGGCGGCGGACGGAATCGAGGCCGTGGAGAAATGCGCCCGCGATTGTCCGGACCTCATCCTGATGGACCTCATCATGCCCCTTATGGACGGCGCGCAGGCCACGCGCATTATCATGAAGCAATCGCCCTGCGCCATCCTGGTGGTCACGGCCACCGTGACCGGCAATGCCGACAAGGTCTTCGAGGCCCTGAGCTGGGGCGCCCTGGATGCGGTGGCCACGCCGGTTCTGGGCACCGGTGGCGGGATTGAGGGGGGAGAACAGCTCCTGCGGAAGATTGCCATCATGGGGCAGCTCGTGGCCCATGCCCAGCGCCCGGCTCCGGCCGCTTTGCCCTCCGCGCCGGCGCCCGCCCGGCCCGCACCCCCTCCGCGACTGGTCGTGATGGGGGCGTCGACGGGCGGCCCCAACGCCGTGGCCATCATTCTGCGCGCCCTGCCGGTGAGTTTGGGAGCGGCAGTGGTGGTGGTTCAGCACCTCGACGTGCAGTTTGCTCCGGGGCTCGTCGATTGGCTGGGAGATCAGACCGGACTCAGGGTCACACTGATCCGGGAAAACATGCGGCCGGAGCCCGGTGAGGTGTACGTGGCGGGCACTAACGATCACTTGGTGATCGGTCCCGATCTCTGGTTCCACTACACCGCCGACCCCGTGGATTACGTCTACCGCCCGTCCGTGGACGAATTCTTCCTCAGCCTGAATCGCTATTGGCCGGAGCCGGGCGTGGCGTGCCTGCTGACGGGAATGGGAAGGGATGGCGCCCAGGGATTGCACGCGCTTCGCCAGTCCGGCTGGCGGACCATCGCGCAGGATGAGAAGACGTCCATCGTTTACGGCATGCCCCGCGCCGCCGTGGAACTCGACGCAGGGGTGGAGTCGCTGCCCGTGGATCGTATATCCGCCGCCATCCTCGACGAACTGGGAAAGGGGAAAACCCAATAATGCCCGGGACCTCAAGCAAGGCGTTTTCGCCTACGTTGACTGAATATCAGATCCGTGTGCTGCTCATCGACGACCAAGCGATGGTCGGTGAAACCGTGCGCCGTATGCTGGCCCCGGAATCGGACATCGTATTTGAATACTGCCAGGATCCTACCCAGGCGGTTCCAACTGCGGTGGAATGGTCCCCCACCGTGATCCTTCAGGACCTGGTGATGCCGGAGGTGGACGGATTAGACCTGGTGCGTTTCTTCCGCGCCCACCCCAAGCTCGCGGACATTCCCCTGATTGTGCTTTCGAGCAAGGAAGAAGCCGTGACCAAGGCGGAAGCCTTCGCCCTGGGCGCCAACGATTACCTGGTCAAGCTGCCTGACCGCATTGAGCTGGTGGCACGCATCCGTTACCACTCCAAGGGATACATCAATCTGCTGCAAAGGAATGAAGCCTACCGCGCCTTGCTGGAAAGCCAGCAAAACCTGGCGAGTGAAGTCGCCCGCGCCGCGGAATACGTGATCTCGCTGCTCCCCCAGCCCATCACCCAGGGCGGGGTCACGACCCTGTGGCGGTACGTGCCCTCAGCGACCCTGGGAGGCGATTCCTTCGGTTATCACTGGATTGATGCTGACCACTTCGCATTTTATCTTCTCGATGTCTGCGGGCACGGCGTGGGTTCCGCGTTGCTGTCCGTCTCGGCGCTGAACGTGCTGCGCTCCCAGTCCCTGCCCAATGTGGATTTTCGCGAGCCGGCCGCCGTGCTGGGGGGGATGAACTCGAGCTTCCAGATGGAGAAGCAGAACGACCTGTACTTCACCATGTGGTATGGGGTCTTCAACCGCCAAACCCGGCGGCTAAGCTACTCCTGCGCGGGGCATCCTCCGGCATTGCTCTTCACCGGGGGCGAGGCTGCCGTGCAACTGTTCACTCCGAATTACTTCATCGGTGGCTTCCTCGACGAACCCTTCCGGGCTGACGAAATCCTGGTGCCGCCCCATTCGCGCCTCTACCTCTTTTCCGACGGCGTGTATGAAGTCGATCGTCCCGACGGGAGCATGTGGGCGCTGGAAGACCTTCAGGGATTTCTTCAATCCTCTGACGCTGCTTCCGGCAAGGAAATGGAAGCGCTCTTGAAGACGCTCCAGGAAATGCACGGCAGCGATATCTTGGAGGATGACTTCTCGCTCCTGCGGGTAGATTTTCAATAAACTTGGTGTCGCGAGTCTGGCGCCTGCATGCGCGTAAGCGTCGAGTCTTCTTATTGTGGTTCACCGGCAGGGTTGCGATATATGCGCTGATGGTGCGGCCCATCATGCGAGGTCGCCGGACCAATGCTTGCGCCAGCCCGCCGAGTCAGGCAGTCAATAACCCGTGCAGCTCTCAAGAAAATGATACTCGCCGTCGAGGACGCCTGACGTCTTGGCGGCGTCCGCGGCGGCCGGGTTGCTGATGAAAGCCTTCGCCTTTTCGGCGTCGGTTACCTCGAATAAGAAGAATACGTTGTTGGGCTCCTCGACTGCACGCCAGATGCTCTTCAGATGGAGCCCGGCAGCACGGTGCGCTTGGGCGTGAGAATCGAATACAGCCTTCCACTGGGAGAAATCCGCCGCACGGTTCCGGCATAGCATGACCATCATCGTTTGTCACCTCCGACCGGTCTATTTAACTCTCAGTTTAAGCTGACTTCAATAAGGCTGGTCCGGGCCAGCCGGAACCGTGTTGCGGGAATGACCAGCCTTTCGAAGCAGGTCTCATTCAAAATAACTCTACAATCGCCCCGGATTTCTATTATGACAATCTCCTCTACTGGGAATAGAATTGCGAATTCAGACTACGTGGCCGGTGGCGGTTTGATTTCGGTCCGGCCGCACTAACCCGCGCCCTCGGCGCAAAGGATACCCATGATTGTTCCCTATGCCGATTTGAAAGGACAATACGCCGCGCTGCGCGAGGAAATTCTGGCGGCGCTCGACCACGTAGGCAGCAAGGCTGCCTTTATCCTGGGTGAAGAAGTGCAGGAATTCGAGCGCGAATTCGCCGCGTACTGTGGCGTGAAGCACTGCGTGGCGTTGAATTCCGGCACCAGCGCCTTGCATCTGGCGCTGCTGGGGGTGGGCGTGCAAGCCGATGACGAGGTCATTACCACGCCGAACACTTTCATTGCCACGGCGGAAGCGATTTCCTATACCGGCGCCATGCCTGTGTTTGTGGATATCGACCCGCGCACGGCCAACATTGATCCCAACCTAATAGCGGCGGCCGTAACCCCCCGCACGCGGGCTATTCTGCCGGTGCATCTTTATGGCCTGGCGGCGGAGATGGACGCAATCATGGAGATCGCGGCTCAGCACCGCCTGGCTGTTGTCGAGGACGCTTGCCAAGCGCACGGGGCGCGATACCACGGCAAGCGCGTGGGAAGCATCGGCGACGCGGCGGCGTTCAGCTTTTATCCCTCGAAAAACCTGGGCGCCTACGGAGAAGGAGGCGCGCTCACCACTAACGACGATGTGCTGGCGGCCCAGGCGCGCGCCCTGCGCTCGCATGGCGAGTCGCGCCGGTACTTTCACGACGCCATCGGTTACAACTATCGCATGGAAGGGTTTCAAGGCGCGATCCTGCGCGTCAAACTGCCAAGGCTGGAGCAATGGAACGCACGGCGAAAAGAGCTGGCAGGGATTTACCGCCGTACCCTGGCGGGCGCGCGCGTGGAACTCCAGGAGGGAGGCGTGGGTGAGCGCGTCGATCACCTGCTGGTGGTTTACGTCGACCACCGCGATGCCGTGCGCGCCCGGTTGGAAGAACGCGGCGTGCAGACCGGCATCTATTACCCGCTGCCCATTCATCTGCAAAAGCCCTATCAGTCTCTGGGCTATCAGCGCGGTGATTTGCCGCATGTGGAGCGCGCCTGCGAGCGCGTCATCAGCATGCCGCTTTACCCCGAAATGAGCAATGAGCAGGCGGCTTACGCGGCCCGGACGCTGCTGGAGATTGTGGGGGAGAAGTGATTCGGGATTCGGAATACGGAATACGGGTTTCGCGTGATTCTCGAGTCCTGCCTCGAGCCTCACACAATTCCATTAGAAAGCTCCGAGCCCCGTTTCTTGCCGCGCCCCGTGTCCCGCATCCCGTGATACATTGCTGAGGGAGACTACGGAAGTATGACTCAACGGCGCAGTTTCGCTTGGATGGACCTGCTGTGGCTGGCGTTTCTGGCCGGGTTGGCAGTGCAGGAGCCGCGCCTGGAAATCCCCAAACAGCTCACCCTGCTCGCTATTGGCGCGTTCCAAATCTTCGAGTACCGCTTCCTGGAATTGGTCCCCGAAAGGGGACGAAGCTACAGCGTGATCCTGAAAATTTTATTGGGCTCGCTGCTGGTGGATCGCACCGGCGGAATCGAGAGCATCTACTATCTAATTTACTTTGTGCCCGTAGTCACGGCGGCGATGTATTTTGAACTCTGGGCGACGCTGGCGTGGACAGCTCTGACCTCGGCGGTATACTGCTCCTTTGTCGTTTGGGCGCTCACCGAAAACCTCGATCCTTTAACCGGACGCCCGGCGTTGGAGGTAACGGCCGACACCATAACGCAACTGGCTATCCGCAATTTGTTTTTCTTCCTGGTGGCCGTGGTGGTGAATCGTTTCGTTACGGAAAATCGCGAACAGGTGAAGCGCTACCGGGAACTCGCCGAGACCCTGGCGGAGACCAACCGGCGCCTCGAGCAAGCGCAGCAGGAAGCGCGCCGGTCGGAACGGCTGGCAGCACTGGGGCAGCTTTCCGCAGGCTTGGCGCATGAATTAAGGAATCCGCTGGCGGTCATCAAGGGTTCGGCAGAAACCCTGACGCGAAAACTCGCCAGCTCCGACCCCATCACCACCGAGCTGGCGGGATATATATCCAGCGAAGTAAACCGTATGAATGCCTTGGTGACCCGCTTCCTGGATTTTGCCCGGCCCCACAAGCTCGAACAGCGCGCGGAGCAGATTCCCCCTTTGCTCGAGCGGGCGCTAAAAGCGGCTCGCGACCGCTGGCCCGAAGCCAAGGTGGAAGTGGAACGCCATTTCGCTCCCAACCTGCCGGACGTCACCCTGGACGCCGACCTGATGGAGCGGGTGTTTACCAACCTGGCGCTCAATGCCTATGAAGCCATGGGGCCGGGCGGGGGCAAATTGCGCGTGGCGGCGGCCCCTAATTCCGACGGCAAGGGCGGTGTGGAGATCACGTTTCAAGACACCGGCCCTGGCATTCCCCCCGAACTGCGCGACCAAATCTTCAATCCCTTCTTCACCACCAAAGAATCGGGCGTGGGGCTGGGGCTCTCCATCGTCTCAAAGATTGTGGACGACCACCGCGGGCGCATTCGCGTGACCAGCGAACCGGGAAATGGCGCGTGCTTCCAGGTGTTCCTGCCCGCGGGTGAATCCACAGATTACACAGAATCCATAGATGGGAAAAAGGCAGTTGCCCCGTGAAGCCCGGTAGTTGAGCTCATGTGTGAAATCTGGGCAATCTGCGGACGACATTTTATTTCGGGCGGAACGACTCGCCACCGTGGGGCGAGAATCGCGTCAGCGCGGAATCCAGCGGCTTGGCCGCGGCCGGCGCCGGCGCCACGCCTTTGAAAAGGATGTCCACCGGGGCGAGTTTGCGGCCATAAAGCTTCTCGTTCGCGTCCCCGTCCTGCTTGAACATTTGCCCGTCCAGTGAAATACCGGCAAAGGCGCCGCGCGAGCGCGAGTAGGTGAGGATCTCCGCGTGGAGTTGCAGGTCCGTGGCGCCCTCCGCGCTGCGGCCCACCGGCCCGCCGGCGGCCGAAGCGTCGGCGCCGAGTTTGGTGCTGTCGTGCAGAAGTTTTTCCGCCCCCCTGCCGTTCATCACCAGCAGTACGAAATCCGTAGCTTCGCCACCAATCTGGAAGCCGAAGTTGGCGCCGCCCACTGTGAACATCGAAGGCGCGCCCCAAGGGCCGTTACCGCCGCGTCGGCAAACCATCGCCCCGCGGCCATAGGTGGCGCCGACGCCAAAGGCAAGTTTTTTCTCGGAAGGAATGACGCCGACGCAAACTGACCTGTCCATCAGGTCGCGTGGAATGCCCTTTTCAGGAGTTTTCATGATGTCGGTCACGACTTCCACCGCCTTTTCCAGACGATCCACATCTTTGTCGGCAGCCGTGCCAATGCGCGCCGTTCCCCACAATACGAGGGAGAGACCTATCGCTAATCCGTATCGCATCTGCGAATCCTCCACGAAGATTTTGGGTTGCGTCAACTCGCAACTGCGGGTTTAGGTTTTCAGCCCTAAAACAGTCTCGAAGTTTTATTTTGCCACAGTCTGGAACCTTGCTGGTCTTCTACTTTTCCAGGGAAGCGCGTGCCGTGCGGACGGCTTCCACGTACAGGCGCGCATTGGCGGAAATCACCTCCAGCTTGCCTGCGCGCAGGGTTTTGAGGTCCACCAATTCGCTGCCCACGGCGACGGCAGCCGCGCCTGCCTTGATGAACTCTGGGGTCGTCTCCAGATTCACCCCGCCCGCCGGCACGAACTCAATTTGCGGGAAGGGCCCCTTGAGCGCCTTGATGTATTTGGGACCACCCACCGGCCCACACGGGAAGATTTTCACCAGGTCCGCACCCGCTTGCCACGCCGTAACGATTTCCGTCGGCGTCAGCGCCCCGGGCATGCACGGCTTGCTGTACCGGCGCGCCATCTCAATGACCTGGAGGTTGAGGGAAGGAGTGACGATGAACTGCGCTCCCGCCAGCAACGCCATGCGGGCGGTTTCTGGATCGAGAATCGTGCCGGCGCCGAGCAGAACCTTGTCACCGAACTTATCCGCCACTTTTTCCATCACTTGGATTGCGTGGGGAACAGTCAAAGTGATTTCGAGGATGCCGATATCCCCGGCAACAATCGCCTCTGCCGCCAGCAGGGCGTCTTCCGGCGAAGGTGCGCGGACAATCGGCACCAAGCCGATTTCGCGAATCCGTCCGAGCGATTTTTCTTTTGACCAGGACATGAGTTTTGCCCCTCTCGTTGGAAATCTTACCTTTGATAGCCATTGGGTGTCGAAACTGAATTGTAGACCATTTTGGGCTTGGTCCAGTGCAACTTCGCCTCGCGACGGCAAGCGTTTTACCCTGTGACCACGAACAATCCCATGCAACGCGTGTTCTTGACTTTGTACGTAATGGCAGCATACATTGGCACATTACCTTGTTGAAGAACGATTACATTGAGCTTGGGAGTTTTGCCCTCATGCCGGACGAGCCGGGGAGAACCATCTTAGATGACATCGTTTCCGCCCGTCGGCGTACGCTCGAGGAAACGCGCCGGGCTCTTCCCTTGAAGTGCGTGCGGCAAATGGCGGAGGCGCGCGAGGAGCGCCGCGATTTTGCTGCGGCTCTCTGTCCGGTTGCTGACCCTGGCGCTCCGCCGGAGTTACGCGTGATCGCGGAGCTCAAGCGCGCGTCGCCTTCACGGGGGCTGCTGCTGCGGGACTATCGCCGCCGCGAAATTGCATCAGGATATGCCCGCGCGGGAGCTTCGGCGCTTTCGGTGCTGACGGAGGAGCAATATTTTTTGGGTTTCACCCGGGACCTGACGGTGGTCCGCCAAGTCTTGGACATTCCGGTGTTGCGCAAAGACTTTATCCTGGAAAGGTATCAGGTTTATGAATCGGTGGCGGCAGGCGCCGACGCCCTGCTGCTGATTGTGGCCGCGTTGCCGGACCATGACCTGCGCAGCCTGCTCGATCTGTGCAACAAACTCCGAATTGCTGCACTGGTGGAGGTCCATACTAAAGCGGAGTTGGGCCGCGCGATCGATGCGGGCGCCCAAATCATCGGCGTGAACAACCGCAACTTGAAGACCCTGGAAGTGAACCTGGAGACATCATTCGAATTGCGAGCGAAGATCCCCCGTGGCTGCCTGGCTGTCAGCGAAAGCGGCATTAAAACGGCCGCCGACCTGCGGCGCATCCAGGAAGCGGGTTTTAATGCCGTGCTCATCGGGGAACGCCTGTTGACGCAACCGGATCCCGGCAAGGCCCTGCGCCAACTGCTGGCAGAGTTTGCCGGGCAGCCCGCGGTACCCGAAACGCGAGACTCGAAAGTCGGAACTCGCTGAGAATCTCGATCCTGTCTTCGCAGGCAGGCGACGATTTTCGAATTTCAAGTTTCGAGTTTCGTGTTCGGATTTCCGAGTCCCGAATGTTGACACGCGTAAAAATCTGCGGCATCACACGGTGGGAAGACGCGCAGCTTGCCGTTGAACTGGGAGCCGCGGCGCTGGGATTTAATTTCTATCCACCTTCGCCGCGAAATATCGATCCAGCGGGCGCGCGTGCCATCATCTTGAAAACGCCGCCACTGATTACGGCGGTGGGCATTTTCGTGAATGAATCGGATGATGAGCACGTAGCGCGCGTGGCGAGGGAGGCGCGGCTCGGTGCGGTGCAGATGCATGGCCCCCATTTTCCGCCGCTGGATGGGGCTCTGGCGGATTTCACGCGGATTCGCGCCATAGCCATCAGGGAAGGATTCCAGGTGGAGACGCTGCGGGACCTCGCTGGTGACGCATTCCTGCTGGATACTTTTGACGCCAACCTCCCCGGCGGAACGGGCAGACCCTTCAACTGGGCGTTGGCGCGAGAGGCAAATCGGTTCGGAACCATCATCCTGGCAGGAGGGTTGACGCCCGAAAACGTGGCGCAGGCGATTCGGGAAGTCCGGCCCTTCGCGGTGGATGTAGCCAGCGGCGTGGAATCCCTGCCCGGCGTGAAAGACGCCGGCAAACTGCGCGCTTTTTTCCGCGAGGTTGAACGAGCCGATCGAGGAATCAACGATGGGATGTGACACGCTTACAGGTCCGGACGCGCGCGGGTGGTTCGGTGAATTCGGCGGCCGCTTCGCGCCGGAAACGCTCATGGTTCCCGTCGAGGAGCTGGAGGCGGCTTACCGTGTGGCGCGCGGCGATCCGGCGTTTCAGGCGGAGCTGGCGCGATTGCTCAAAGACTTTGCCGGCCGGCCGACTCCTCTCTTTCTCGCCCAGCGGCTAACGGCACGCCTGGGTGGCGCGCAGATCTATCTGAAGCGCGAAGACCTGCTGCACACCGGCGCGCACAAAATCAACAACTGCCTGGGGCAGGGATTGCTGGCGCAGCGCATGGGCAAAACGCGCCTGGTGGCGGAGACCGGGGCGGGGCAGCACGGAGTGGCCACCGCCACCGTGGCGGCGCTGCTGGGGTTGGAATGCGTTGTGTACATGGGCGAGGAAGACATGGCGCGGCAGGCTCCCAATGTGTTCCGCATGAGGCTGCTCGGCACCGAGGTGGTTCCCGTTTCCTCCGGGACGAAGACGCTGAAGGATGCCATTAACGAGGGCATGCGCGACTGGGTCGCGAACGTCTATAACACTCATTACCTGATGGGATCGGTGCTGGGACCGCACCCATACCCAATGATGGTGCGCGATTTCCAGCGGATCATAGGCCAGGAAGCGCGTCGGCAGGCTCTGGAGAGCTTGGGGAGACTGCCCGATTTGCTTTGCGCCTGCGTGGGTGGCGGCAGTAATTCCATCGGCCTGTTTTACGATTTCATTCCTGATGCCAGTGTGAAGATGCTGGGCGTGGAGGCAGGCGGCCGTGGGCCGAAATTAGGCGAGCACGCCGCGCGCTTTGCCGGCGGCAAACCTGGAGTGCTGCATGGCTCTTACACTTATGTGCTGCAAACGGAAGACGGGCTGATTTCAAACACGCACTCGGTCTCCGCCGGGCTCGATTACGCCGCCGTGGGGCCCGAGCACGCCGACCTGTATCGCCGGGGGCGCGTTGAGTACACCCACGTGAACGACCAGGAGGCGCTGGAAGCGGCGAGCATGCTGGCGCGCGTGGAAGGGATTATTCCCGCCCTCGAATCGGCGCACGCGCTCGCGGAGATCATCAAGCGCGCGCCGTCGATGCCGCGCGATAATGTTATTGTGGTGAATCTTTCCGGCCGCGGCGATAAGGATTTGGGGATTTTTCAATCGGCGGGAATTCTCTGATTTGGATTTTCAACTATGGTTAAAGGGCTAATGCCCGCTACTGAGGGCCAGCAAGGGGCACAACGAGTGACAGACAAGAAGTCCACAAATGTGAATTCTGAGTCAAAATGACCGAAAATGCCTAGCCAACCTACAACTCGCATTGCCGACCGGTTTCGCGACCTGCGATCGAAGAACGCCAAAGGTCTAATTGTGTACCTCACTGCGGGCGATCCCAACCTGGACGCCACGGGAGATTTGCTTTTGGCGCTCGACCGGGCGGGCGTGGACGTGATCGAGTTGGGCGTGCCGTTTTCCGACCCCCTAGCCGACGGCCCGGTGATCCAGCGCGCCTCGGAGCGGGCGCTGCGTTCCGGCGCGACGTTGCGCAAGATCCTGGAGCGGTTTCTCCGTTGGCGCCAGGCGGTGCGCGCGCCCATCATGCTGTTCGGCTACTTCAATCCCATTTTGCAATACGGCCTGGAGAAATTCGCGGCCAGCGCGGCGCAGGTGGGAGTGGATGGCGCGCTGGTGGTGGACCTGGCCCCGGAAGAAGCGGAGAATTACCTGCGGGTGATGCGGGCGCAGAATCTGGACACGATATTTCTGGTTTCGCCCACCTCGCCCGACGCGCGCCTGGAGCGGGCAGCGCAAATTTCCACGGGCTTTCTCTATCTGATCTCGCGCACCGGGGTCACGGGCGAGCGGAGCGAACTGGCCTCGAGTGTGCGGCCGCTGGCGGAGCGCGCGCGCCGGCTCACCTCCCTGCCGCTGGCCATCGGATTTGGAATCTCCACGGCCGCGCAGGTCCGCGAAGTGCAATTGCACGCTGACGCCGCCGTAGTGGGCAGCGCGGTGGTGCATGCGATTGAAGAACGCTATTCCCAGGAAGGCCCGGCGGCAATCGAGAAGTTCGTACGGGGGCTCAAAACCGGAGCGGAGGATCAACCCGCATGAGCGATATGGAGGGCTGGCGTAAGCGCATTGACGAGATCGACCAGCAATTGGTGAAGCTTCTGAACGAGCGGGCGCAATGCGCGGTGGAGATTGGGCACACGAAAAAAGCCCTCAGCCTCCCCGCGTGGCAACCACAGCGCGAGGCGGAAATCCTGCGTAATGTGGTGAAGGCGAACCCGGGCCCTCTGGATGACGCCGCCATTCGCCGCCTGTTTGAGCGCATTATTGACGAGGCGCGCTCCCTCGAGCGGCATTCCATGGACGGCGGAAGTTCCTTCCAAAAGGAGTGAAGCAATATGGTAGTGGTGATGCAGGAAGGCGCGACAGAAGAGAACATTCAATATGCCATTAATCGATTAATGGATATGGGGTTTGATATACACCGCTCCACGGGCGCGCGCCATACGGTGCTGGGGGCGGTGGGCGCCAAGGTGGATTTTGACACCCGCGACATCGAGCTGCTTGATGGCGTGGAAGAGGTGGTAAGAATCACCGCGCCGTACAAGCTGGCCAGCCGGCACTTCCGTCCGGAGGGAACCCTGGTGACCGTCGGTCCGGGGGCCACCATCGGCGGTGAAGAAGTGGTGGTGATGGCCGGACCGTGCAGCGTGGAAAGCGCCGGGCAGATTGACGCGATTGCCGCGTCCGTGGCGGCAAGCGGCGCGCGCGTCCTGCGCGGCGGCGCTTTCAAGCCCCGCACCTCGCCCTACAGTTTCCAGGGGATGGGCCAGCAAGGGCTGGAATTGTTGCGCCAGGCGGCCGACAAGTACCGGCTTTATGTGGTTTCCGAGGTCATGGACCAGACTCAGATTCCCCTGATGCTCGATTACGTGGACATGCTGCAGGTGGGCGCCCGCAATATGCAGAATTACAACCTGCTGAAGGACCTCGGCAAGGTGGCCAAGCCGATTCTGCTGAAGCGGGGGATTTCCGCCACCATCGAGGAATTGCTCCTCTCCGCCGAATACATCATGGCGGGTGGGAACTACAACGTTGTGCTGTGCGAACGCGGCATCCGGACGTTCGATAGTTATCTGCGGAATACCCTCGATATCTCCGCCATCCCGGTCATCAAGAAGCTCTCGCATCTGCCCATTGTGGTGGATCCTTCGCACGGGACGGGACGGCGCGATAAAGTCGCTCCCATGGCCCGCGCCTCTCTGGCCGCGGGGGCTGATGGCTTGCTGATTGAGGTCCACAACGATCCCGAAAAGGCCTTGAGCGACGGCGCGCAATCCCTCTATCCCGATCAGTTCGAGCAACTGATGAAGGAATTACGAATGATTGCGCCGGCGGTGGGCAGGAAAGTGTAGGAGAGGAAGCTCTCAGCGTTCAGCTCTCAGCTATCAACATCAGCCGGAGATCCGGTGTAGTCCTAGTCTGAACTCATGAGAGACGTAGCGCAAACCTCCGCCGTTGAGGTCTGCGTCTCTTCTTGCGAACAAACTACAACTCTCAACGATATGGGGCCAGCCCGCGGACTCGGGAGCGAGAATCTAAGGAAGAACCGCAGACCTCAAAAACGGAGGCTTGCTACGCTTGCTGCGCGCTAGGCCAACATGAGGCGATCACCCTTCGGTTCCGGAATGGGATCCCCGAATTCCCGGGCGGTGTCGATCCACAATTGCATGGCTTCGTGGGCGTGTGCGAGCGCCGCTTCCTGAGGGTTGCCATGGGCCATGCAACCCGGCAATTCCGGGACTTCGGCAACAAAGACCTGGTCCTCGTTGCTCCAATAGATGATGATTTCATACTTGTGCATGTTTAGTCCTCTACACCTTCCAGCCCATAACGCACGACGACATTGCGCACCTGCCGTACCTGATACACCTTGGCCTTGCTGCCTTCCCGCTGCAGATTGATCAGCTCCCTGACGCCGCGCCGGCGGAAAATATGGTGGCTGCCTCGGATACGTTCTTCAAACCCCAGCCATTGGGTTGTGTCCCACACCAGCAACTAAAAAATCTCAACAAGGCCCCGAATAGAAACGGGGCCTTCTCTTTTCTTCACACCGACCAACACACAATTAGGAGACCGGTGTATAATTATCCACGACCCCGTGTTGAAGGTGAAGCCAGAGATGAACAAGTAAAAGAGGTGAGCAGACGTGTTAGAAGCTAAATTCAACGGCAGACTGCTTTCAGCAGAAAAGGCTCAAGCATCAAGTAAAACGCGAGGAAGTTGCCCTAAATGTGGAAATGCAGTTAGGCTATATCGTAAACTGAAACCCCACGCTCAAGCTGCGCATTTTCAACATGTCCAGCACGACAAGACATGCGAGCTGTCCGAGCAAAGCTACTAATTTCTCCGAAAAATCAACACACAATTAGGACACTACCAGCCATTGGAGGAAATTGCGAAGCTCGTCGAAACTGATGTTCGCATCCGACCGGCCTTGTAGAATCCGAAGTCGCAGCTCCTCATGCTTTCCCACACGCTCTAATCTATCACATGTCCCTCGCCACCGGTCACCCGTCGCTGTTTTTCCCACCTGCCACCTACGACCTGCTACCTACGAGTTGGGACTCGGGACACGGGGTTCGGGATTAGGGGTTCGGGACCAACTGTTAGCTGTGGGCTGTCAGCTGTCAGCCCGCCCAGCCAAACCCTATCAGGCAAAGCAGGTCCGGCAGGTTATACTCAAGTATAGGTTGGGAGACGGCGCGGATGCCTAAGTACGAACTCATCATCTATTGGAGTGAGGAGGACAAGGCCTTCATCGCCGAAGTGCCGGAGCTTCCCGGCTGCGCGGCCGATGGCAAAACCGATCGGGAAGCCCTTGCGAACGTGGAAGTGATTATTCAGGAGTGGATCGAAACCGCCCAGGAAGCCGGCCGGCCCGTACCCGCCCCCAAGGGCCGATTGGTGTTTGCCTGATAGGCCCGTCCGATTTCCAAATTGCTTCTTTCGTTTTTACTCACAACTGAAAACTGAGAATTGAAGACGGAGTTCTGCTGTCGGCTGTGAGTTGTTAGCTTCTTTCTGTCACCTGTAACCTGTAACCTGTCACCTTCTTCCCCGCCGTGCCCTTGCAGTTGGGGTGTCGGGCAGGAGAAAAGCCTGCGGTCACGACTGCGCGGACTGTGGCCCCTCGAAGCCAAGCTGGAGCATTGAATGCTGAGGCTGGTAGCCACCGCCATCTCGGTTCACGATTACCCCCGGATGGCATCGCGCGCAGCGTCTTGGAGTGCGTGCGGCTCGACACCGCCTTGGAATTCGCGGCCAAGGATGAGGTTGAACGGGCAAGAAAGGCGAGCGCCTAAGGGGATGACGGGCTCCAAAGGCAGTGACGAGGGACCAGAACGAGTCCGAAGTCCGGGGTCAATAAGGGCAGTGGCGAGTGACGAGCGAAAGGGGATGCGGGGAAGTTGGAATGCTGTGTCCAGAGCTTTCCTCGCGCAGAGACGCAGAGGCGCTGAGAAAGGCTAAGAAGAACGACCTTTTCGACTTCTGGCTACCATCTTCCCCCCGGGGTCTCTCGCCTTTCCTTCTGGTATTTTCCCCCTGCGCCTCAGCGTCTCAGCGCGAGTCATTTCTTTGTGCGCTACGCGTGCTCGGCGGTCGATGTCAAAGATTGACATCCTTGTGATTTTCCCGTATGTTGGAGACGTGGAGCTGGTCAACGCCACGGTGGTAGGGGGGCAACGGATGGATCAGATGAATGTGTCGATTACGGATCGTCTGGCCGGATATGTTCGCAAAAAGGTGAAGAGCGGGCGGTACAACAATGCCAGCGAGGTGGTGCGGGATGCCTTGCGGAGGATGGAAGATGAGGAGGCCCGAGCCCTGCGCCTGGCGAGCCCCAGCGCCGAGGATATTGTCTCGGACCTGACGGCGGAACAGCTTGCCGGCATTCGGCAACGTGTCCGGGCCGGCATCGAGGCAATCGAGGCGGGAAATTACCGGGAATATGAGGGGCGCGAAGGGCTGAAGAAACTGGCGGACGCGACGAAAGCGCGGGGCCGTAAGCTCCTGGCGCAGGAAGCCTCCGGCCGATGATGCGCTATCGTGTCAGCAAAGACGCGGAGCAGGATCTCGACGAGATTCTTCTATATTGGGCAAAGCGCGCCGGGCTGAAAGCGGCCGACCGGCTGGTGGACAGCATCACGGAGCGTTTCTGGCTGCTGGGGGAATACCCTGACGCCGGCAGATCCGCGGAGGACATCGCCCCCGGCGTGAGATGCTTTCCCGCCGGGAAATACCTGATTTACTACCGCCATTCCGGGAGAGTAACAGATATTCTCTACATCTTCCACGGCGCTCAGGACCAGAAGCGGGCATTCCAGAAAGCAGCAAAGCGCTGAAAGCACTGCTGGGCAACGTGGAAATCCAAGGCTTGCCGCAGCGACCCCTACACCGGCCCCCGAACCCCGTGTCCCTAAACCCCAATCCCTAACCCGTTGGACGCGGATTTAATTCTCGACACTACGGGCGTTTATTAGCAGGCCGGACTATGCTATGGTGCAAGGCTGTCTCGTCGCGTAGAATAAATACTTCCGTTTCGAGTTTCGCCTGACGGAGCGATAAACTCAAAAAGAATTCTTTTCCCGCGCCCCCTTGGAGGAGAGGGGAGTTATTTGAAGCTTTCACTTTTGCCTTTTGCCTTTTGCGTTTTGACTTTTGACTTGCTCTTCCCCGGGGTGGGGAATGAACAACTGGTGCGACCGCGAAGATGCCATGGTGGTATGGTGCGCTACAGGTTAGACCCCCTCACCCGTCCCGCCCCGGCTGGTGAAGGCGCCGGTGGCGGTCCACCCTCTCCCCCAAGGGGGCGAGGGGAGTATAATCTAATCAACCCACGTGAGTTTATTCATTGGAAAACATAAACCCGGAACATTTTATTCGGCGTGTGGCGATTGTCGGCTTGGGCCTGCTGGGCGGATCGTGGGGGCTGGCTTTGAAAAAGGCGGGCTTCACGGGCCGCATCGTGGGGTACGCCCGGCGCGCCGAGACGCGCGAGCAGGCTCTCAGCGAGGGCGCGATTGACGAGGGATTCGCCGACGTCACAGAAGCCGTGCACGATGCCGATCTGGTGATTCTGGCGACGCCGGTAGCGGTGATTCTCGACCACCTCGCACGCCTGCACCCGCACTTGCCGCCGCAGGCGCTCGTCACCGACGTCGGCAGCACCAAGCGGCGGATCTGCGAGTGCGCGGCGGAACTCTATGCCCAGCAACCGCTGTTTCTGGGCGGGCATCCGATGGCGGGCAAAGAGCGCTCGGGGCTTGAAAACGCGGACGCGCGGCTTTTTGAAAATGCCCGTTACGTGCTGACCCCGCTCAAGGCGGAAGATCTTGACGACGACCGCGTGCAGGCGTTTCGCGCCCTCGTCGAGGCCATCGGAGCGCGTGCGATCACCTGCGACCCGGCAACGCACGACCTGGCCGTCGCCTATCTTTCCCATCTTCCCCAATTGCTCTCTTCCGGCCTGGCCAGCCTGATGGAGGAGAAGCACACCGCCGAGGACTTGGTTTTGGAACTGGCGGCAACGGGTTTCCGCGATGTGACGCGCTTGGCCGACAGCCCCTACTCGGTCTGGCGCGACATTTGCCTGACCAATACCGAGAATATCCAAATGGCATTGGACGCGCTGATCCAGAAGTTGGAATCCATCCGCGTGCACCTGGCTGACCGCGAGCTGGAGCGCGAGTTTCTTGCTGCCCACCGCCTCCGGGATAAACTGCGCGAGATGAACTGACTCGGCACCACAGGAGGGATTGATGCTGAAAGGCGTTCTGGAAATACTCGCTACAACCCCCGAAAAACTGAAGCGGGACATTTCCATCTTCTCGCGGCGGGAGATGCACGCCCGGCCTGCTCCCAACAAGTGGTCGGTGCAGGAAGTGTTGGCGCACCTGGCGGACATAGAAGAAGTGGGCATGAGGGCGCGGGTGGCAGCGATCATCGAGCAGGATAACGCCATGTTGCTGCCCGTCGATCAGGAGGCCCGTCTGGTCGAATTAAAATACAACACCATCGACCCACGGCGGAGCGTGGCTGACTTCGAGCGGCAGCGGCGAGCCAACTTGAAGTGGCTCCGGAAACTTCGCCCCTCGCAATTGAAACGCGTAGGCGTTCATCAGGAAGTCGGGGAGATTGCGGCGGAGGAACTGATCACGGAGTGGGCCTTTCATGATTTGGGTCATTTGAAGCAAATTCTGGAAATCAAGCGCTATGCCCTTTATCCGCGGATGGGAAGCATGCGGACGTTTTACGAGTTGAGGTAAGCGTGGCGGCAAGCGTTGCATGAGGGGCAATACAGATTACTTATTGGGTTTCGGGACATGAATCGGCAATTAGGTCCTCGATGACCCCCTCACCCCCAACCCCTCTCCCCCAAGGGGGCGAGGGGAGAGTTGAGTGATTTAGTTATGCGACCAACTCCCCTCGCCCCCTTGGGGGAGAGGGGTTGGGGGTGAGGGGGTCGAATTGGGGTAAGGTGGCTTAAGTGGACAATCTCAACCCTGCGGGCAAAACCTGAACAAGCACGAAGGATATTAACTCAATGCTGATATCGAGATTGCTGATTGCCATCCTAGCTTTGGCGGTGTTGCCTGTCGATCAATCGCGTTATCGTGGTCAGATTGAGAAGTGGCGACAGCAACGGAATGAGAGCCTGAAAGCGGAAAATGGGTGGCTCACGGTGGCCGGGCTCTTCTGGCTGAAGGAGGGCGAAAGCACCCTGGGCACAGGGCCGGGGAATAGTTTTGTGCTCCCGCCGGGTTCCGCTCCGGAGAAAGTGGGGACGTTCGATTTCCATGACGGCAGAACGAATTTTCAAGCGGCGCCCGGCGTCGCGGTGACCGTGAATGGCAAACCGGCGGCCAACGCCACGCTCGCCCCGGACACGGCGGGGTCGCCCGACGTCCTGCGCATCGGTAATCTGACCATGTTTGTTATCCAACGTGGGAGCCGCTTTGGAATTCGTTTGAAGGACAAGGACAGCGAGGCGCGCCGCAAGTTCACCGGCACCCAGTGGTTCCCCGTTGCCGAGGAATATCGCGTGACCGCGAAATTCGTGCCCTACACACCGCCCAGAAAGATTGCCGTCCCTAATATTCTCGGCGATGTGGACCAGGAAGCGAGTCCCGGCTACGCGGAGTTCACGCTCCAGGGGAAGCAACTAAGGCTTGATCCGGTCAGCGAAGGCGATGGGCTCTTCTTCATCTTCAAGGACCTGACCGCGGGTAAGGAGACTTATCCGTCCGGGCGATTTCTGAACGCGGATTTGCCGCAAAACGGCGAAGTCGTCTTGGATTTCAACCAGGCGGTGAATCCTCCTTGCGCCTTTACGCCTTATGCCACTTGCCCGCTTCCACCCGCGCAGAATCATTTGCCGGTCCGAATCGAAGCGGGAGAGTTGCGCTACGGCCATTGAAGAGGAGGCAGGCGTGGAGATCAACAATATCGTCATTATCAGCCTCATCTCACCCAAAGAAAAACTGTGGGGACAGCTTCTGCTGCTGGAATCGAAGGGCATCACCGTGCGGGGGATTGCACTCGAGGTCTTTGACGACTTTATTCGCCAAGTCATCAAGCAAGAGGAGACCGCCGTCGGCTTGAACACCGTTTTCTTCCCTATGCACAGGGTGGAGCGCGTCATTGTCGATGAGCCCAGCGGGTCAATCCCTTCACTCTCCCAGCGATTCCACGCAAAAGCCGGGATGACCATTCAGGAGTATCTCGGGATCGACGTCCCGCAAATTTGATCATAAGGCGCTGTAGGCCGATCAACTCGCCGGGCCGGAAGGCACAACGGTTTATACATGAACTGCACAGAGATTCTTGAGCTGCTGGCATCTCGACCTGACCCTCACGCGGTCGCGGGAATGGCGCGGTACGGGATTGTGGCGAAGAAAGTTTATGGTGGATGGTCGACTCCGGCGCTGAAGAAGCTGGCGCGCGAAATCGGCCGCGACCACGCCCTGGCGCAGGAATTGTGGGCTTCGGAGATATTCGAGGCGCGCGCGCTGGCCACGCTGGTCGATGAACCAGGAAAAGTCACCGAGCGTCAAATGAACAAGTGGGCGAAAGACTTTGACAATTGGGCCACATGTGACGGCGCCTGCATCAACCTTTTTCGCTACACACGGTTCGCTCATCAGAAATGCGTGGAGTGGAGCGCGCGGCCGGAAGAATTCGTCAAGAGGGCGGCGTTTGCCCTGATGGCGGGCTTGACTGTGGCGGACAAAACCGCGGGCGACGATGCCTTTCTGCGGTTCCTCCCACTGATCAAACGCGCGGCGGTGGACGAGAGTAACATGGTCAAGAAAGGTGTGAACTGGGCGCTGCGGCAAATCGGAAAGCGTAACGCGCGATTGAACCGGTCCGCCCTGGTTGCGTGCCGCGAGATCCATCGCTTGGATTCCAGTGCCGCCCGCTGGATTGCCTCCGACGCTCGGCGCGAACTCCAAGGCCCGGCCGTGCAAGGAAGATTGAAAAAGATGAAGGCTACCGCTCAGAACCCTGTTTGACAGTTCTCACCCGGAACCGCTAGATTAACTGATAAGTGATGACCACACGAATCCTGACTCCGTCGAATCAAATCACGCTTCTGCGCTTGGTATTTGTGCCCGTGTTCGCGATTCTGGTGATGGACCAGCACTATCGCGCGGCGCTCGCGGTGCTGACGGCGGCGGCCCTTTCCGATATTCTGGATGGCACGGTGGCTCGCCTGTTGAAACAGGTGAGCCCGCTGGGTGTGGCGCTCGATCCGATAGCCGACAAAATCCTCATGACCACCGGATACATCACCCTGGCGTTTCGCGGCGCATTGCCCTGGTGGCTGACCATCATCGTGCTGAGCCGCGATGTGGCCATCGTCATGACCGCGCTCGTGATCTCCCTGGTGGCGGGGTACCGGCCCTTCTACCCCTCCCTGCTGGGAAAAGCTTCCACCGCGTCACAAATGGCGGCCATCTTTGCGGCGGTGTGCCGACAAGCCAGCGTCCCTTACATCACTCCTGATGTGGTCACCTTTCTCATATACCTTACCGCCGCTTTAACCCTGGCCTCGGGCGTCCATTATGTGTTCCTGCTGCGCCAACGGCACGGCCGCCGCGAGGCCGAGTCTTCCGCTGAAACCAACCACAATTAGGCGGGATTGGCCAAGGACGCTCGCTCCATACCTGCTGTTGCCAAGTATCCAAACAATTGACCGGCGACGGCGCGTCCGATTTGGACATTGATTAACCGGTTGGGTGGAGCTTCGCTACCCGGCAATGCGACTTTGAGGTAGTTCGAGGTCAGGGCCACGCGGGCGCCATCTTCCACTTCGTCCAAGGTCAGAGCGGGAAGGCTTTGGCCCACTTGCGCGGCGAGAAAAGCCTGGCGTTTGGCGTTGATGACGGCGCGGATTTCCTGACTGCGCTCACGCGCCAGGCGCCCGTTCACTTGCCCCCCGGCATGGGCGGCCGGAGTGCCGGGCCGGGCCGAGAACGGAAAGATGTGCAGGTAGGTGTAGGGGAGCGACTCGATAAAGCGCAGGCTGGTATCGTGGTCCTCGGCGGTTTCGCCCGGGAAGCCCACCATCACGTCAGCGCCCATCGCGGCGTTGGGAATCTGCTCGTGGATGGCCAGCAAGCGCTCGGCATATTGCTTGGTCCAGTAGCGGCGGTTCATCAGCCGAAGTATGCGGTCGCATCCGCTCTGGAGCGGAACGTGGAAATGCTGCGCCATGCGCGGCTCCACTGCCACCAGGTGGATCAGCGCCGGGCTCACGTCCATGGGCTCAATCGAGCTGATGCGGATGCGCGCCATGGAGGTTTCGCTCAGGATGCGCTCCACCAGTCCCAGGAGATTGATACGACGGCCCAGGTCGCGCCCGTAGCCGCCCAGGTTAATCCCCGAAAGCACCACTTCTTTATAGCCGGACTCTTGCAGTTGCCGGACCTCGTCCAGCACCTTCTGCGGCGGCAAGCTGCGGCTCTGCCCACGCACGGAGGGGATGACGCAGAACGAGCAGCGGGCGTCACAGCCATCCTGGATTTTCAGCGTGGGACGCGTCCGATCGTCGGAGAAGACGGGAGCAAAATGGAATTCTTCCGTGATCTCACCCACGAAAACCTGAGGAGAATCGGGTGATCGAATTGGAAGAATCAGGTGATCGGGTGATTGAACGGCTTCCTCGTCACTCGGCACGCGCTTCTCGTCACTTTTGTTAGGTGCTTGAATCTGCACCAATGGCGCGGCTGTCGACGGAGAGAATTTGGTGCTTAGGTCGTTTTCTTTCTTTTCATCCGATCTCCCGATCATCCGATCGCCCGATGGTTCCAGCTCACCCGATCGCCCGATCATCCGGTCACCCAATTTCAGGATGGCGCTGACCAGGTGTTTGTGGGAGTTTCCCACCACCCAGGCGACCCCTTCCAATCTCGCGATTTCCTCCGGGGCGCGCTGGGCATAGCAACCGGTCACCAGAATGCGGCATTGGGGGTTCCGCCGATGGATTCGGCGCGCGAACTGACGCACCTCCGCGTCCGCCGAGGCAGTGACCGTACACGTATTCAGGATCGCCACCGCGCTTTCTTCCACGCTCGCGACTTCATGAAGCCCGGCCTGAAGCAACTGCTGCTTCAAGGCCGCGCCGTCTGCCTGGCTGGCGCGACAGCCAAAATTGAGGATGTGAAACGTTGCCATGCTCAGAGATGAATTGTAGCCGAGGCGGGGGTGAGCCGCCAATGAATCCCGGCGGCGCGGGGGTCCTCCGCCAGAGACACCTCACCTCCAGTCTCAGCGGTGGTAAGAGGCGCTCACGCGCCCAAACAATACCCCGGAGTATGAGTGGGAAAGACTAAGCCGTGGTAGCTACAGCCCTGCGCTGTTGAAAGCACTCCCGACAATATACGGGGCGGCCTTGAGTCGGCTTAAAGGGCACCGTCGTCTCCTTACCACACTGCGAGCATGTAGTGGTCGTCTCGACGCGCTGGTAGCCTTGGCCGCTCATCATCTGGCTCCGTTTTGACTTGCAGGGCTTACACCGCTTGGGCTCATTCTTGAAACCCTTGTCGGCGAAGAACAGTTGTTCCCCTGCGGTGAAAACGAAGTCAGCACCGCAATCCATGCACTTGAGGACCCTATCCCGGTATTCCATGACTCGCTCCCTTGTTTGAACAGGCCCTCACCCGCAATAGTTTGTCGGTAGGTGAAAAAGGGCGCGGGTTCTCGCCCCTCCCACTCTCAAGTTCAGCACACTAACCTCTAGTCCTGTTCGTGTCTGGCCTTTTTTCGAGCCCTCTTTCGAGCCAGTGCTGCTTTAACTCTTTTCTTCTCTCCCGGTTTCAGGTAGAAGGAATGCTTTTTAATTTCCTTAATTATGTCTTCTTGCTGAACCTTCCGCTTGAAGCGTCGCAGCGCGTTCTCCAAAGACTCGCCGTCCTGAAGCCTTACTTCAGCCAATCGATGAACACCCCCGTTTCAATGAGGAAAATGAGACCTTATCCCTGTGGACAGGTAGCCAGATTGTCACCCACTTGCTCGCATAAGTCAAGGGCATTTTGACGTTTTTTTGGACCCCTTCCTGGGTTTGCAGCGCGTGGCGGTCCGGCAGGAAGTCGTTCCATTTGGCGGGCCGGCGCTAATGCCCGCAGGGTTTCACTGTGCTTATTGTCTAATATCTAACCAGTGGGGTTCTGATTGGGTTCTTGACCCAACGGGATGCTTATGCTACGGTCTTTTCCCGAGTACGCACGGTGCCTCGCTCGGCGGTCCAATGGCCGAAATCCTAAAGGTTGAAAACTGCTCACTCGCATATGTGTTGGAATATGCTGTCCGCCTCATTCTGCGTGGCAGGGTAGTAGCTTTCCCCACCGACACTTTCTATGGCTTGGGGGCTGACCCCTTCAATTTGGCGGCGGTCAGTGAGATCTTCCGCATCAAGCGCCGCACCGCGGACCGGCCGATTCCTCTCCTGGTTGATTCCGTTGAGCAGGCCGTTGACCTCGCTCTCAACCCTCCTCCATTGTTTTTCAAATTGGCGGAGAGATTCTGGCCGGGAGCTCTCACCCTGGTGGTCCCCGCTTCCCGCCAGATTCCGCTGAAGGTCACCGCGAACACTGGCAAGGTGGGATTGCGATGGCCGCTGGCGCCTTTTGTCGTCGCCCTGATCGCGGCGGCGGGGCGTCCGCTTACCGGCACCAGCGCCAACCTTTCCGATATGGAGTCCTGCTCGACTGCGGACGAGGTGGACTGCCAAATTGGTGACGTGTTACCACTGATCATTGATGGAGGCCTGACGCGAGGAGGACTGGCTTCCACGGTCGTGGAAATTACCGGCGACACCGGCCGCATCCTGCGCCAAGGCGGTGTTCCTGAGTCTGAGTTGAAGGAGTATCTAGGCTGATTCTTACGCGCTTCCGATACGCATTTCTGTTGGGGTTTTTGCTGGCGTTGGTAGCCTGCGCCTGGGCGGAGTGGTCTCTGTACAGAGCCATCCGGCGGCAGGCGGGGAACGATGAGGCACGCCCTGCCGACGCTATCGTGGTCTTCGGCGCCGCGGAGTACAACGGCACGCCGTCACCTGTGCTCAAAGCTCGCCTCGACCACGCCCAGGAACTTGATGACCGCGACTTGGCGCCGTTCATCATCACTACAGGCGGCAGTGGCGGCGATGCTCACTTCACGGAAGGCGGCGTAGCGCGCGATTACCTGATTCAGCAGGGTGTGGCGGAAGAGAAAATCTTCCCGGAAACACGCAGCGATACCACTTACGAGAGTGTGCGGGCCACCGCCCAAATCCTCAAGCAGCGCCATGCCCGTACTTGCATTGCCGTCAGCGACGGCTTCCACCTCTACCGCATCAAGCTGATGTTCCGCGCCCAGGGGATTACCGCCTTCGCCTCGCCCGCCCCCGACAGTCCCATCGAGGACGATCCCACTTTGCGCACACTCTACTCCCTCCGCGAAATGGTGCTCACTACACTCTGGCATTTGGGGTTGAGGCTGTAGAGCGGGACACGGGATACGAGATGCGGGATGCGGGAATTGTGATCCGGGGTTCGGGAATCGGGGTTCGGGACACGGGATACGGGGCTCGGGAATCTCGAATCGGGAATCTTGAATCGGGAATCAGGACCCATCGATCGACAATCGACCATCGACAATCGCAAATCGTCAATCGTCAATCGACCTTCGTCAATCAGTCGCCTTGCGCTTGCGGCTCCAATACCACCACTGGCATTGCTCGGCGGGGAGCCGCGGATTGCGCGCCTGCGCCACGGCAGCACTGAACGTGTCAAGCACGCAAATGTCCTGGCTCTTGCCGGTCACCTGGCAGAGCTTTTCGTAGAGGCTCTCGGGCTTTTGCCGCGCCAGTTGCGCCACCGAGCGAATGCCCAGCAGCTCAAAATCCTTCCGCATCGCCGGCCCAATCGATACCAAGTCCACCAAACGCCTCTCCTTCGTTGCCATTGTCTCTCCTCCGAAAGTTCATGCGGGATTATTATACCGTTTGCCTTCGCGGGGTGTTCCCTTCGTGATGCCCAATTCGTTCCCCGGCCGCGAGACTTTTCCCAAAACCACCGCGCGGCGGGCGCCGGTCGCGCTGGGAAGGTTGCCGGGCAGACCCTGCAAGGTGCGGTCAGCGAGGAGGGCGAAGGCGATGGCTTCTTTCCCGTCCACGTCAAGGCCAAACTCGTCGGAGCGATGAACGCGCAGCTTGGGCAGGAGTTCGGTAAGGCGCGCCACGAGCAGCCGATTGTGCGCCCCGCCGCCGGAAATGATGAGGCGATGAATGGAGACCTTGTCCAGCACGAAGCGTTCGAGCGCCTCAGAAATGGTGCGCGCCGTCAGCTCCGTCGCCGTGCGGAGCAAGTCTTCCGGCCGCGCACCATGCTGATGGTCGATTGCCGATGGTCGATGGTCGATTTGCCCCGTCGGCGAACGGTCATTGGCAATGGATGATTTGCCCGGCAAGAAGAATTCCTTCAGAAAAAGTTGGCCAAACTGCTCGCGCCCCGCGCTCTTGGGAGGTTGCTGGGCGAAAAAGGGATGGCGCAGAATCTCGGCCAGCAGGGGTTCTACCACTCCGCCTCTTGCCGCCCAACGTCCTCCGGCGTCGTAAGCTTCCTGCCCGCTGGTAAAATACCGCACCAGCCCGTCGACGATCATGTTTCCTGGGCCTGTGTCGAAACCGAAAACTCGTTCGGGCGTGGCGCCGGCGGGAATCACCGTGAAGTTTGCGATGCCGCCGATGTTGAGCGCCACGGTCCCCTTGCGCGCGGCGCGAAGAAGCAGATAATCCACCATGGGCACCAGCGGCGCGCCTTGCCCGCCCGCGGCCATGTCAGCCGTGCGAAAATCCGCCACCACGGGCACGCCGGTACGCTCGGCGATGACAGAAGGCTCGGCGATTTGCAGCGTGCTGGTGATGGGGCGGCCATCCACGCTTGTAGGCGCTCCCTGATGATAAATCGTCTGGCCGTGTGAGCCTATCGCCGCGAGGCGCGCGGGTAGCACGCTGCCTTTACGGCAAACGCGCAGCGCCGCTTCCGCGAACAGTTCTCCCAGAAGGAAATTGAGCTGGCTGATTTCGCCTGCGGTGGCGGCTTCCCCCGTAGCGATGCGCAGAATCGTTTGGCGCACCGCCGCGGAGTATGCGAGCGTCTCAAACGCCACCAGGCGCACGCGAGGTTTCGTGGCAGGGTCGGAAATGCGCACCAGCGCCGCGTCAATGCCGTCCATAGAGGTGCCGGAAATTAAGCCCACCACCAAACGCGACCGGCGCGACGATTGTTCATTCACGCTCCGCCTCCCGACAGCCGGAATTGAATTCTTCAACCCGCCGTACCAAGCGGTCCCACGACTTTTTCGGAAACGGGCCTTTCGGCGGCTTGCATCCTTTTTTCGCAGCGCGAATGCGCGCCACAGACTGCTCAAGCTGCGGACGCGAGATTACCCCGGAATCGAGCGCGTCTTCGATCCCCTGTCGCATGGCCTGCCACGACGCCTCTTCTGCAACCAGCAGCATGTCGCACCCGGCGTCAAGGGATTGAACCGCCGCGCGACCCATGTCCAGAGGCCCTCGCACTGTCGAGGATTCAAGCTGTGGAGCAATCACCACGCCGCGATATCCGAGCTTGGCGCGGAGCAATCCTTCCACAACCTGTGCGGAGAGCACCGCCGATTGTAGGTAATCGAAGTCGTAGGCCTTGTAAGCAGCAGTGCTCATCATGACCAAGGGAAGCCGCGGCAACAGTTCGCGATAGGGAATCAGGTCGCGGCGCCAGAGCTCTGCCATTGACCGTCCACAGACGGACAATTCCCCGTTGGTGGCGGGGGGCACGCCTCCGAGGCCGGGGAAATGCATTGCGCACGCCAGAATCTTGTGCCGCGAGAGTCCTTCCGCAAAGGCTGCGCCGCACTCCGCCACCACGCGCGGGTCGGCGCTGAAGGTGCACGGCTGCTGTCCTGATTTGAACGTAGCGCCGCCCGGCGCCTGTCCCGACACGGTCGGGAGGGCGGCACGGGCCGGGCTAAAGCCCGGCGCTACATCCGAAATCGGGACATCACCAGTGCCTGCGGGCGTTGATTGCTCAGTGAAATCTGATGCAAGGTTGAGGGAAATGGCGAAATAGGTATTGAATCCCAGAAGCTTCAGCGCCTCGCCGAGCAGCTCGCCGGCTTGGCGAACCGCCCGCACACCCTTTTGTGCCAACGCCCGCGGCGAAGGCAATGGGGGCAGCAATCCACTAAGCGCGTCCGCGCTGTCCTCCACTTCCAGCGCGAGGATGGGTGGCGCCGGCAGGCACCGGGAAATGCCGCCGAGCAATTCGCGCATGGTTTCAGGCGATGGCGGCAGCGGCCCCGCCAGCAGAATCCCGCCAGGGACGAGCATCCGCAATTGGTGATCGAGTGGGGAACTCCAGCGCGGCGCGACCAGCCGTAGCATGAGGTGTTCGGCCGCGGGGCTGGGGGATGGCGGTTTCATGATTGAATCTGTTTCTTCAATTCGGCAAGAAGGTTGAGCGCTTCGATGGGCTTCAGGTTGTCGAGGTCGGCGTTCTCGATGGCTTTCACCACCTCGGCGTTGAGCGGAGTAAAGATGGTAAGCTGCACGGGCCCTGTTTCCGGCGCCTCCTTGTGAGCTTCCAATCGTTCGCTCAGGGTGTGTTCACTCTGCTCGTGCCGCGTCAGGATCTCGCGCGCCCGTTCGATGACCGTGTTGGGCAAACCCGCCAGACGCGCCACTTCGATGCCGTAGCTCTTGTCCGCGCTTCCGGGTTCCACCTTGCGCAGGAAAATGATGTTCGACCCGGATTCCTTCACCGACACGTGGTAGTTCTTCACTCCCGAAAGCAGGTCCGCGAGTTCCGTCAACTCGTGGTAGTGAGTGGCGAAAAGCGTTTTGGCGCGGGTGTGGGTCAACAAATACTCGACCACCGCCCAGGCAATGGCCAAGCCGTCAAACGTGGCCGTGCCGCGCCCCACTTCGTCCAGCAGCACCAGGCTGCGGGGCGTGGCGGTGTTCAGAATGGCCGCCGCCTCCGTCATTTCCACCATGAAAGTCGAACGGCCGCGCGCCAGATTGTCAGACGCGCCGATGCGCGTAAAGATGCGGTCAAAAATTGGAAGCTTGGCGCGGCCGGCGGGCACAAAGCTGCCCATCTGCGCCATCAGGGCAATCTGCGCGGCCTGCCGAAGATAAGTCGATTTGCCCCCCATGTTGGGCCCGGTGACAATCAACAGCAGGTCCGTGCCGCCATTCATGTAGAGATCGTTGGGAATAAACTTGCCGGTTTGACCCTCTTCCACGATGCGTTCGATCACCGGATGGCGCCCTTCCTGAATGAGCAATTCGGCGTCGTCGGAAAACTCCGGACGATGGTATTCGCGCTCGGCGGCAAGATGCGCGAAGCAGGCGAGCACATCAAGTTCCGCCAGCACGGCGGCGGTCTGGCGAATGCGGCGTGCTTCCCCGCCCACCTGGCGGCGAATGCCGGTGAAAAGGTCGCGCTCCAGGGTGTGGCTGCGCTCTTCCGCATCCAGGATTTTCGCTTCCAGTTCTTTCAGCTCCGACGTGGTGAAGCGTTCCGCGTTCACCAGCGTCTGTTTGCGCTCGTAATCCGACGGCGCAAGGTGCAGGTTGGCCTTGGAGATTTCAATATAGTAGCCGAAAACGCTGTTGAAGCGCACCTTGAGGGAGGTGATGCCGGTGCGTTCGCGCTCGCGCTGCTCGATTTGGGCGAGCAGGCGTTTGGAATGCTGCCCCAGGTTGCGCAATTCATCGAGTTCGGCGTGATAGCCCGGGCGGATCAACCCCCCTTCGTTCAACACCACCGGCGGCTCGGGATGAATCGATTTCTCCAGCAACTCGTGGATGTCCGCCAGTTCGTCGAGCCGCCCCTGCAATTCGCCCATGCGGGGCGCCCGAAAATGCGTGAGATAAGTTCGTAGGATGGGCAGCGGGCGCACCGATTGCTTCAGCGCCAGCATTTCCCGGGCGTTGGCCGATTCCAGAGTGACCTTGCTGAGCAAGCGTTCGAGGTCCTGGATGGAGCCCAGCACGCGCCGCAACTCTTCGCGCGCGATGGTGTTTTTCACGAGCTCCTCGACGGCATCGAGCCGCGCGCCCAACTCCGCGCGGTCAACGGAGGGTCGCAGCATCCAGGCCTTGAGTTTGCGCGCCCCCAGCGACGTCGAGCAATCGTCGAGCACGCCGAGCAGCGTTGCCGCGCGCGACTCGCCGAATGCCGGGTCCAGCAGTTCCAGGTTGCGTAAGGTGGAGGGATCAAGTACCAGCGAGTCCTGCTGTTGATAGAACCGGATGCCATCGAGATGGGTCAAAGAGCCGCGCTGCGTCTCACGCACGTAGTGGAGGATGGCGCCCGCCGCGGCCAGGGCAAAGGGATGGCCGTCCAGTCCGTAACCTGCCAGCGTCGCCACGCGGAAATGGTCGCGCAGCAAGCGCGCGCCGTATTCCTCACCAAACACCCACTCGTCCAGAGGCGTCTCGGTGACAATTGCGCCGCCCGCCCGGCTTTCCAGCGGACTGGCGGTGCCGGAAGCCAGCAATAATTCGCTCGGCCTCATGCGGTCGAGTTCATCGCACAAACGCGCCAGGGCCTCATCTCCGCAGAATTCCGTGGCGCGGAAATCACCCGTGGAAAGGTCCACCAGGGCCAAGCCCGCCGCTCCGTTGCGCCACACCACCGACGCCAGGTAGTTGTTCTCCCTCGGCTCGAGCACTTGGGAATCAATGGCCGTGCCGGGCGTCACCACGCGTGTGACCTCGCGCTTGACCAGCTTCTTGGCCACGCGGGGGTCCTCCATCTGGTCGCAAATCGCCACGCGAAAGCCCCGCCGGATGAGCTTGGCGATGTAACCCTCGGCGGCGTGATAGGGCACGCCACACATGGGGATGGCCGCGCCTTTTTCCTTGTTGCGGGAAGTGAGGGTAATCTGGAGTTCTTTCGCGGCCACCACCGCGTCTTCAAAAAACATTTCGTAGAAGTCGCCCAGGCGAAAAAGCAGCAGAGCGTTCGGGTGGCGCTGCTTGATAGCGCTGTACTGGCGCATGAGGGGCGTGGAGAATTCTTCCATGGGGGTGCCGGACTCGCTTGGTCATTATAGCGTGCCCGGCACGGAAACGAGCAAGCAGTTGTCAGTAGTCAGTTGTCAGTTGTCAGTTCTCAGTCGTCAGTTGTCAGTGGTCGGTAAAGACGCGCGGAAGACGGATGGCTGGACACGCAAGTCATCGGTTTTCAGCGGCCCACAAGTGGCATGGCATCCGCCTTCCGGCCCTCACTGAAAACTGATAACTGATGACTGAAAACTTCTCGTCAGGCCGGCTTGTCGAATGCAAACAACGTCTGCGGTGAAGGAATATAGCGCACGTCGGCAAGGTTGCGATATTTCTGGTCGAAATCCAGGCCATAGCCGACCACGAAGATATCGTCAATCGCAAATCCCACGTAATCCGCCTCGACGGGAATAATGCGGCGTGAGTGCTTGTCGAGCAGCGCGGCGAGCTTCAGGCTGGCCGGATCGTGCGCCCCCAGCACTTCCTGCAAGTAGCTGTAGGTGCGGCCCGTGTCCAGAATGTCTTCCACCACCAGCACATCGCGGCCTTCAATGCTGACGTCGAGGTCCTTGGTAATCTTGACTTCCCCGGAAGACACGGTGCCGGAGCCGTAGCTTTGGATGCTCAGGAAATCCACCGTGCAGTTGATGGAAATGTGACGCACCAAGTCCGCCATGAAAACCCAGGCGCCCTTCAAAACGCCCACCAGGTGCGGGGTCTTTCCCTGGTAATCGCGGGAAATGGCGGCGGCCATCTCCGCAATGCGCGCTTGAATTTTCGCCGCATCCAGTAGAATGGGAAGGTCGGACCCGATAGGAGGATTGCTCATGTGTGTTCACCGTTGACGCTTGGGAGAGCGATCTGCTACATTGAAGAATTGCATTTTGCCCTATAAGGAGTGTCCGTGGCAAGTCACAAATCTGCACTGAAGCGCATCGCGCAAACCGAGAAGCGTAACCAACAGAATCAGGTGCACACTTCGCGGTTGCGTCACCAGATTCGAAAGTTCCGCGCCGCATTGAAAGCAAAGGACAAGGCTGCCGCGCTGGCGCTGCTGAAGCCCACCGTGGAGCTGATCGACCACTCTGTTCACAAAGGCATCCTGCATCCCAACACCGGCGCGCGCTATAAATCGCGGCTGACCCTCGCCTTCAACGCGCTGGCGTGACATTAATCGGGTCATTGAGCCATCGGGTCATCGGGTCATCGGGTCATTTGAGAACTGCCCGCTGCCGTTGATTCTCGGAGAGCTTTTCAATGACCCGATGAACAAATGGTCCGATTGTTCAGCTCTCAGCGGGCAGGGGAACTTCGCCGCCGAGGGCCGCTTCGCCCGTGGACACCTTGCCCACCACGATTTGCCACACCAGGAACTCCAACAGAATTCTGGAGTCCTTCCAGGAAGATTTAATGCCCAGATCGGCGCGGCGCACGGCGCGCATGGCCTGCAACAATTCCTCGCGAGGGTAATTCTTCTGCGTTAGGGGCACAATCTCCGACGTCGCATAAGGGTTGGAGCCGCGCGACCAGCCGCCGCGGTTTCCGTAGCTCGCCACACCCCGCAGGGCCTGGCGAAACAGGTCGCCAATACACCAAAGGATCAGCGTCTCCGCCACCTTGCTGGCCAGCAGCTCCCGCAGCGTGGCCAGCGCCACGGCGCAATTGCGCTCGCCGATGGCGCGCAGAAGCTTGCCGATTTCGCGTTCTTCGCGAAAGGCCACCATCACCTCCAAATCCGCGGGTTCCACGCGCTTCATGCCCGGGCGCGCCGTCAGCAGTTTCTCCAGCTCCGTGCGCATCCAGAGCAGGTTGACGGCAGAGGGCCCGGCCGCCGAGCGCGAATCCTGGCTGATCTCAAACTTCCCGGCGATATCCTCCGCCAGGCCGCCGGCAATCTCCACGCCCGCGTGATGGAGGAATTGCTTCGCCCATTCCGCGGCCTCGCGGCGGTCAGGCGAACGCAACTCCACGAGCTGCGCCTTCTTCTCCAGCAATTGGACAAAGCGCCGGCGCCGGTCCGGCTCCGTCGCCAGAAAAATCACCGTGGAGAATGGCGAGGGGCGCTCCAGGTACGCGCGGAGGGCTTCCACATCCTCGTCGCCGGCTTGCTTGAAATCGTCTGTGTCGGAAATGAGCAGAAAATTGTGGCCGCCCAGCATGGGCATCTGTTCGGCCCCTTCGAGCGCGTGGGGAAGCTGCCCGGCGGCAAATTCCAGCTCCGCCAGGCACCATTGCCGCGAATCCGCCGGGATGGAGTTCACCACCGCCTTGCGGCATTCCTCCTGGAGAAAGCGGTCGGGGCCACGCAGAAAATACGCCGCTCCTACCTCGTTTTTTCGCAACGCGGTAATAAATTCAATGGGGCGCATGGTGAAGAGTTTAACGATTAAGAACGGAATGCGGAAGCGAATTATGAATTACAGATGAATCACCACGATTTCAGGATGGTTCCCGGTGCGCATGGTAGGCCCCCATAGGCCCGTACCGCTCGTGGTATAGAGCGTGAAATCCCCTTCCGTGTGCAAGCCGTAATAATACTTTCCAAATATCAGCCGGGAAATGAACTGGAGCGGGAAGATTTGACCTTGATGAACGTGCCCGGAAAGTTGCAGGTTGATGCCCGCCGCTTTCGCCTCGGCGACTTGGGTGGGGCTATGGTAGAGCAGAATCGAGGGCAGGGCCGGGTCGAAGCCGCGCAGCTTGGCCATCTTCTCCGCAAAATTCAACGCGTGGCCGCGCTCCGGATAGCTGAAGCCGATCAATTGCAAGCCGTCGATGACCACCCTTTCGTCGTCCAGGACCCTTACCGGAGTCGTGCGCAGGGCTGCAAATGCGCGTTGCACTCCCATGTAGGTTTCATGATTTCCCGTTGCAAAATAGACTCCCTGCGGCGCGGCCAGGCGGTTGAGTGGAGCCACTAAATCCTCGAGGATTCCGTCGCTCCCATCGAACAGGTCACCGGTGATCAGCACCATCGTGGGGTTTTGCGCGTTGACCTTGTTCACCACGCGCGAGAGGAAGCCGGCGTCCAGGACTTGCCCCAGATGTATGTCGGATATTTGCACCAAGGTCTTCCCTTGCCAGCTTGGCGGGAGATTCTTGATGCGAACCGTGAAACTCACCAGGCGCGGGTGGTAGGCGTTCCAAATACCATATGCGGAGTACAAGAGCGTCAGTCCCCCGGCAGCCAGTCCGAACCACACGGGGTTGGGACTCCGGCCGAAGAGCCTGACGGCGCCCCAAGCTATCCACGCGAGGCCGAACGCCGTCAGCAGCGTCAGTCCTACACCGAGCCAAAGTGAGGAGAAGAAATAGAACACGCGGGTAAGGAGATTGTCAGCCCAATGGGCCAGGAAGGCTGAGGCGATGAAGCTCAGCATAAGCAGGAGGAGAACCAGCGCCAGCGCCACTCTGTGCTCGAACGCGACGGCCCCAAAGAAATGCAGGACGGACGCGTAGACAAAGTAATGGCCGAGGAAAAGAATGGCCAGGGCAATGAGAATGAAGAGGAGAATAAGAATAAGGCCTCTCGACTTCAGGGGTCACGGCGCGCTACGCGCGTGGCGCGGCTTAGTGATGTTCCTGGGAATCCACGCCTTGGGATGCTTGACTGGCGGGTTCAGGCACCGGCATATGGCACTGGCCGTCGAAGAACCCTCCGGGATCGACCAGCAGGCAGGAAGTGTAGATATCGCCCAGCACATTGCCGTGTTCCTTGATTTCAAGGCGTTCTTTGGCGTGAACCGTTCCCTTTACTCTTCCCGTGATGCTCACCACTCGTGATGAGATATCTCCTTCCACTTCACCCTGGTCGTGAACCACCACCACGCCGTCGGAGATGATCTCGCCTTTGAAGTGGGCGTTCAGCCGGATGAGCCCGCCCGAGACTTTCATCTTCCCTTCCATTTCCACACCGGGTTCAAGCCAGCCGACCCAATCGTCCGGCAAGTCGGACAGTTCGCGTCGACGTGCTGTGGTCTTGCCCATGCCGAATGCCATTTCGCCCTCCCGAAGGCAGTGCCTAGTGGCTAGTGCTTAGTGGTTAGTGGCGAGCGGTTAGTGGCAAGTGGTTCGTTGCCAGCCACTATCACTATGCACCTAAGCACTATCCACTCACCACTATCCACTAATCACTGCCTTTTAACAATCCATTCGTATATACGGTTCAGGTCTTCGGCGGAAAAATAACTGATTTCGATTTTCCCGCGTTTCTCATCCCCCTGCACTTTGACGCGCGTGCCGAGGGTACGTTCCATCTCCAGCACGGCCGCGCGCACGTTGGCGTCAAGCTTGGGAGCTTCGCTCGCGTCCTTCTTCTTTGCCGGCTTCGACCCGCGCAAGGCGACGAGGTTTTCCGCTTGCCGCACCGACAAGCCCTGCTTCACGATTAACTGCGCCAGTTGCCGTTGCGCCGCGGCGGACTCAAGCCCCAGCAGCGCGCGCGCGTGCCCCGCGGAAATCGCCCCCGCCACGATCATCTGCTGCACTTCCGGGGGCAGGCGCAACAAGCGCAAAGTATTGGTGATGGTCGAGCGGTCGAGTCCCAGCCGCTCGGCGATTTGCTCATGGCTTAATCCGTGCTTCTGTTGCAGCGCCGCATATCCCTCGGCCGCTTCGAGAGGATTCAGGTCCTCGCGCAGCAGGTTTTCCGTCAGTGCCAATTCCAGCGCGTCGCGATCCCCGATTTCACGCACCACGGCGGGAATGGCCGTGAGCCCCGCCTGGCGCGCCGCACGCCAGCGCCGCTCGCCCGCGATCAGTTGATACCGTCCCCCGGCGCGGCGCAGCAGCACCGGCTGCACCAAGCCGCTGGCGCGAATGGAGTCCGACAGCTCTTTCAGTTTATCCGCCGAAAAGGCTCGGCGAGGCTGGAAGGGGTTGGCGTCAATCTGGTCAACGGCCACTTCTTCCAGTCCGGCCGTGGTGGTCTCGACTGTGCGTAGCAGCGCGTTAAGTCCGCGCCCCAACGCCTTTCTGGTCATGATTAATGACCTCCTTGGCTAAATCCAGGTAACTGGTGGCGCCTCGGCAATCCGGGTCGTAGAGAAAAATCGGTTTGCCGAAACTCGGCGCCTCCGCCAGCCGCACGTTGCGCGGAATGACGGTGGTAAAAACCTGCTCACCGAAAAAATCGCGCAAGTCGTCGCTCACCTGGCGCGAAAGATTTGTGCGTTCGTCGTACATGGTCAGCAGGATTCCCTCCACGGCCAGCCGCGGGTTGTGCGAGCGGCGGATGCGAATCAGCGTGTCGAGCAGCTCGGAGACGCCCTCCAGAGCGAAGTATTCGCACTGCACCGGGACAATCACCGTGTCCGCCGCCACCAGCGCGTTGAGCGTCAGCAAATCGAGCGCCGGCGGGCAGTCGAGCAAAATGAAATTAAACTGGTCGCGCACCCCCTCCATCTTCTTGCGCAGCACCTGTTCGCGCTCCGGCTGGTCCACCAGTTCCACGGAAGCGCCCACCAGGTTCTTTTCCGAGGGGATCACGTGCAACCCTTCCACGGCACAAGACAAAATCAGGTCCTTGAGGGGCACATCCTGCATCAAGGAGTGGTAAATCGAGCGGCGTGCGGGGTCGCGCGCGAATCCCATGCCGGCGGTCGTATTCGCCTGGGGATCGCAGTCGATGACCAGCGTCCACATGTCTCGCTTCGCCAGCGCCGCCCCCAGGTTGATGGCTGTGGTGGTCTTGCCGACTCCGCCCTTCTGATTGGCTACCGCGATGACTTTTCCCAAGTCTTTTCCCGGCCTTATGGATTCGGGGTGAATCTAACAGAGCCCGCCATTTTCTGCAAGTTTCCAGGAGCAGAAGATCGGGTCATTGGGTCATCGGGCTATCGAGTCATTTTCGATTTGTGATTTATGATTTGCGATTTGCGAAGTCTGCAAATCGAGTCATCTGCTCAAATGACGCCACGGGATGAGGGGATGAGTGAAATTGCTTCGCCCGGGCCTTTTCAATAGCTCGATGACCCGATGACCCGATGGCCCGATGACCCGATGATCCGATCACAACGGGTTGGACACACTTGTCCGTATGCGTATAATGGCTCAAAGCCGACCCTTGGTGAAGGTTGGGTGTTGACCTCAAGGGAATCAGGCTCCTCTCTGCTGGCAGGGGGCGGAACAACCAGCGGCTGATGGTCGCCAGGAGGGTACGGTATGGTCGTCTTCTGCAAACGATGTGGTTCACCCGTTAAACTCGAAAATGCGCGCTTAACCGACCCGGCGTATAAAGTGAATTGCCAGAAATGCCAAAGGGCGGTGGCGATGGACACGATACGACCGGCCTCCGGCGGCGCGATCCCCGGACGCCAGGCTCCGGCTGCTTCACCGGTCACGCCCGCCGCAGGACCGGTGGGGGCCGCCGCTGGGGCTCAGACCGCGGAAGAGCACGCCTCGGCGCCGGACAAAAGCCACTACTTGCAGAAGATCCGCCTGTTCAGCGGCCTTCCCTACGATGAGTGCCGGGTCATTGAAAGCCACTTGCGGACTCAGGAGTTTCCCCCGCAACAAACCATCGTGCCGGAAGGCGGACCGGGCGACGCCATGTACTTCATCACTTCCGGCGCGGTGGAAGTCCGCAAGCGCGACCCCAATTCCGGAATCGACTTCCTGCTGAGCGAGTTGAAGGCCGGCTCGTGCTTTGGCGAAATGGCGCTGCTGACGGGGAGGCCGCGCGTGGCGAGCGTGGTGGCGGTGGAGCCGACCACCTGCTCCGTCCTGGACCAGTCGGCCTTCGACGAAATGTTGCTGTCGAGTCCCAAACTGGGTCCCGCCATGAGCATCGTGCTTGCCGAACGCCTGGGCGATGCCGACCAGCAAACCGGAATCGAGTACGTCAACCTTGCCAGACTGCATTTCGACCCGCGGATCATAAAGCTCCTGCCGCCTGCGATGATGAAACAGCACCGGGTGCTTCCCGTGGCCTTTTCCAACAACCGCCTGACACTGGCAATGGTGAACCCCAACAACCAGGCCGCGCTCGATGACGTCCGGCGCGTAATCAAAGGCGTGATGATCGAGCCCGTGGTGACGTCGGAAGACGATTTCAAGCGCTTCATTGCCACCGCCTACGCCGAGCTCGTGCGCAAGGAAGCGGAAAGCCAGGGGCGCGAGCAGGGCGCGAAGGCCGGCCAAGGTACGGCGGCGGCGAAGGCGAGGGAAAGTGCATCGCCCGGCGCCCCACCGGACTCGGCGGAGAGCATCATCGAGTCGCTGCAATCCGAGACACAAAAATCGCTGGAGATGGTTGAAGGCCCGCAGTCTCCGGACGGCGTAACCGACCTCTCCTTCTCCGCCCAAGACACCCCCTTCATCCGCATGGCCAATACCATTCTGGCGCTGGCCATCAAGAAGGGCGCCAGCGACATTCACCTCGAGCCGCAGGAAAAAGACCTCACCGTGCGCTTCCGGATTGACGGGGCGCTGCATGTGATGCAGGTGCTGCCCAAGAAGATTCAGATGGGTTTGATCTCGCGCTTCAAGACTATCTCCAAGCTCGACACGGCGGAGAAGAGGCTGCCTCAGGACGGCCGCATCGCTGTGCGGTTGGAAGATCGTCCCATTGACTTTCGCGTCTCCACCATCCCTTCCAAGTGGGGCGAAAAAATCTGCATGCGCGTCATCGACAAATCCAACACCCTCGTGGGTCTCGATAAGCTCATTCTCCATCAGGAAGCGCTGGAGCTGGTGCGCGAGATGATCTCGCAACCTTACGGAATTATCTACGTGACCGGCCCCACGGGCTCGGGCAAAACCACGACGCTATACGGCGCCCTGGCCGAGCTTGACAATCCCGATGTGAACATCTCCACCGCGGAAGATCCCATCGCGTACGATTTGCCGCGGGCCAACCAGGTGCAGGCGCAGAAGGAGATCGGCTTGGACTATCCCCGCATTCTGCGCGCCTTCCTGCGCCAGGACCCCGACATCATCCTGGTGGGCGAGACCCGCGACAAGGAAACCGCCCACATCGCCGTTGAGGCGGCCTTGACCGGCCACCTGGTGTTCACCACCCTTCGCACCAACGATGCCGCCGGCGTCTTTGCCCGCCTGGACGAAATGGGCATTGAGCCCTTCCTGATGGCGAGTTCCACCATCGGTGTCATCGCCCAGCGCCTCACACGCCGCCTCTGTCCGGACTGCAAACAAAGCTACACGCCGGACGACATCGCGCTCAACTACTTGGGCCTCGACCCAAACAAGCAGCTCACGTTCTACCGCCACCGGGGCTGCGATAAGTGCTCGGGAACGGGCTATCGCGGCCGCGTGGGGGTGTACGAAGTCCTGCGCATGAACGCCGAGCTGCGCCGCCTTGTGGCCGGCGGCGGGACCTCGGAAGCGATCTCCGCCCTGGCCGTCAAGCAGGGTATGAAGACGCTGAAGGATTACTCCGTTTGGCTGCTGCAGAATGGTTGGATCTCCATGGACGAAGTCTTGCAGGCCGTCTCCGTGCAGGAGTAAATGTCCACACCGCGGAGACGCTGAGGCGCGGAGAAAACTTGTGATTTCAATTTTCCGCGCCTCCCCCTTCTGCGGTGAGAAATCGTTCTTAGGATTACTCCATGGGTCTTATTCTGGGCATCGATGGCGGCGGCACGCGGACCGCGGCGTGGCTCGCTGACGATGAAGGCAAAATCCTTGGGCGCGCTGAGGCCGGGCCCAGCAATCCTCTCAAAGTGGGACTCGCCGCTGCTGAGCGCGAAATCCTGAAAGCCTTTCGCGCCTGCTTGCGGGAGGCAGGATTTCCGCCCGGTGCCGCTAGCGCCACGCGTCCGCCGGTTGTGCGCGCGGTGTGCGCGGGCATCGCGGGAGACGCCCGCGAAACCGTACACCGGCCGGTCCTTGCCTGGATGCGCGGGCATATTCCCGCACGCCACCATCTGCTCACCACTGACGCTGAGATCGCGCTGGCCGCGGCCGTGCGCGACGCTCCGGGCATCATCGTGATTGCCGGCACCGGTTCCATCGCCTTCGCGCGCGATGATCAAGGGAAGCTGCTGCGCGCCGGCGGGTGGGGAGTTCCCTTTGATGACCAGGGCTCGGGCTACTATTTGGGCCGCAAGGCCGTGGGCGCGGCGCTGGAAGCATTCGACGGACGCGGGCCGCACACTCTCCTGATGGACCGGATCTGCCACCATCTGGACCTTGGAGATATCACCGAGATCGTTGCCAAACAACTCTCGCCGCCGCAAATCGCCGGGCTGTTTTCGCTGGTTATGGAGGCTGCCCGCGAGGGTGACATGGTGGCCCGCGATCTGTGCGATGATGCCGCCCGCGACCTCGCCCGCATGGCCTTCGCCCTGCTGAAGCGAGCCGGCTGGACGCGCCACCCCATACCCGTGGTCACAACGGGCGGAGTGTTCCTCTCCAGCATTCTCATTCGCCATGCTTTCGTGCGCCACCTTCGCCACTTTGCTCCTCAGGCGCGTGTGGAGTTGCTCGTGCGTCCGCCCGTCGAAGGCGCGCTGTGGCTGGCCAGAACACTGACGTAGAGACGGCTTTACGCCGCCAAGTGGCGAGGTAAACTCGCCGCTACGGTCAACTGGCGAGGTAAACTCGCCGCTACGGTCATCTGGCAAGGTAAACTCGCCGCTACGGTCATCTGGCAAGGTAAACTTGCCGCTAGGGTGCATTTGGGAAGATTTACTCAGCACTACGATTCTCCAACAGGAGGAGTTGCGCCATGTTTCTACTCCGCAAATTCGAAAGCGCTTTGATATTGGCCGTACTCGCAACCACTATCGCCGCGGGCGTCGACGGCACTAACCCCATAACCTCTTCTGATCTCATTGCGGCGGCGCAACTGAATAGTCAACTGCCGGAGGTAAAGGCCGGAAAGATCGTCCTGATGCAGGTCGGCTTCCTCATGATGTACAAGATGGGACACATTCCCGGCTCGCAGTACACCGGCGCCGCTGCCAAACCGGAAGGCTTGGCGGCGCTCAAAAAGCTTGTCGCCAACCTTCCCCGCAATCAGAAGATCGTCATCTACTGCGGGTGCTGCCCGTGGGGTGATTGCCCTAACATTCGTCCAGCTTTTCGAGCCCTGAAGGAAATGGGATTCACGAACGTCAAGGTGCTCGATCTCCCCCAAAGGCTCGGTGACGACTGGACCGCGAGAGGTTATCCCATTGTCAAAGGAGATTAAGGCGAGTAGTGTGGACCCGAGGTGAAGGGTCGCGGCCCTTTGACCATCACCACCGGCGGCGGACCTTGGAAAACAGGTCTGTGCCACTTGCTTCATGCTGAGGAACACATGAGATTGTTTCAGCATATCCTTCGGCTCGTCTTCGTTAGCGGCTGCGCCATCCAAGTGCTCGGCCAAACCGATCCCTGCCTTGACCGCACGGTCCCAGTAAACGTCTACACCGAGCGAGGAGAGGCTTTCACCCCACTCACAGCTTTTAGCTTCCAACCGCGCATGGGTGGCAAGCCTGTTTCTGTGACGTCTGTAACTTTGGACACAGGCCCACGGCGCATCTTAATCCTGATCGACGTGAGCGGCAGCATGACCGAGGAGGACCGCCTAAAATGGGGGCTTGAGTTCACCCGGGACCTCATCTCCCTGACACCGCTCCGCGACTCGCTGGCGCTGGTCACATTCAGTACCCGGACCGAAGATGTCGTTGCCTTCGGCCAGAGCCCGGACGCCCTTCTGGCGGAGGTTTACAAACTGCAAGGTACCGACTGGCGCCGCGTGAAGAGTGCGCGTAAGACCGCCTTGGTCGATGCGCTGGCGGACGCTCTGGCGATGATGAAGTCGCCGAGGGTGGGAGATGCCATTTGCTTAGTGTCGGATGGTGGTGAGAACGCCAGCCAATCGAATTGGTCCAGAGTCAAAGCCCTCTTCGAGTCATCCGGCATCCGCGTGTACGTGTTTCTCCCAACCCCGACAATGAGTTATCGTGCAAGCTCCCCCGAAGAGTCAGTGGGCCTCCCGGGATTATATGACTTGACCTCCGCGACCGGTGGAGACCTCCTCGCGTTTGAGGTTGGCATGGGAACAAACGAAAGGCAGAGAAAGATCACCAGGCTCGCCGCGGAAGGCATCAGTAAAGAGATTTCCAGTATCGTAAAGCTTACCGTGAGGCTGCCGGATCCCCTTGCCGAGCCGCGCTCATGGAAATTGGAGGTCGTCGACGCCTCGGGTCGGCGAATCAAGCACCTCCAGGTTTTCTATCCGCAGCGGCTCGGGGCATGCACCCCGGGAGATAATCCTTAGCCCTCGTAGCGGGGGCCCGCCTTTTGCATCCGCGGCTTCTTTGTTGTCAGCGGGGACGAACCGCGGACTTCCAAAATAGGTCCGCGTTACACCTGCTTCCTCAATCCAAAATCGAAAATCCAAAATGAGCTCACGCCACTGCCCGCTCATACTTGCAGGCCTCGTTGGGGCAATGGCGGGTGGTGGCTCCGGTTTTCTTGTTGAATTTATCCAGCAAGATGGGTGAGCCGCAATTGGGGCAGGGTTCGGCGACGGGTTTATCCCAGGCCGTGAATTTGCACTCCGGGTAACGGCTGCAACCGTAAAAAGTTTTCTTGAACCTCGTGCGGCGCACTACGATTTCACCCGTGCAGCCTTTTTCCGGGCAGGGAATTCCCAGCGTTTCGCGCTTCACATACTTGCACGTGGGATAATTGCTGCACGCGGTGAACTGCCCGAAGCGGCCGTGCTTGACCACCAGGTGGTTGCCGCACTCGGGACACTTTTCCTCCAGCGGCTGGTCGCCCACCGCCGTGGCATTACCTTCTTTCATAACAATCTTCTTGGTAGTACGGCATTCGGGATACCCGGTGCAGGCCAGGAAGTAGCCAAAGCGCCCGCGCTTCACGGCCATGGGCTTGCCGCACTTGGCGCAGTTCTCCGCCGCCACTTCCGGGGCAGGCGGCCCGGCGCTGGAATACTTGGCGGCGAGATCCGGAGGCAGATCGCTGGTGCCGTCGCATTCCGGGTAACCCGTGCAGGCCATAAACTGCCCATTGCGGCCCAGGCGGATCACCATGGGCTTGCCGCACTTCTCACACTTGACGTCGGTGGGAATGCCTTCGCCCTTGATGTCCACCATATCGCGCTCAGCCAGGCGCAGGTCCTTCTTGAACTTCGTATAGAATTCATCCAGCGCGTCGGTCCAGGAGAGTTTGCCCTCCTCGACGTCGTCCAATTCTTCCTCCATGCGCGCCGTATAAGCGACGTCGAAAATATCGCTGAAGTTTTTCACCAGCATGTCGCTCACCAACATGCCGAGTTCGGTGGGATAGAAGCGTCCCTGGTTTTTCTCCACGTACTCCCGATTTTGGATGACGGAAAGGATGCTGGCGTAAGTGGAGGGCCGTCCGATGCCCTTTTCTTCCAGCGTCTTCACCAGCGTGGCCTCATTAAAGCGCGGCGGAGGCTCGGTGAAGTGCTGTTCGGGAAGAATCTTGTGTAATTTCAGGCGCTCGCCCTCCGCCACTTGCGGCAGGCGGTGTTTCAGCTCCTCGTCTTCTTCCATCTCCGCCTTCTCGTCTTTGCCCTCTTCGTAGACGGCGCGGAAGCCCTTGAACTTCTCCACTGAACCGGTGGCGCGCAAGGTGTAATCACCCGCCGCGATGTCCACAGTCGTCTGGTCAAAAACCGCGGGGGTCATTTGCGAAGCGACAAATCGCTGCCAGATCAGCTTGTAGAGTTTGAATTCATCCGGGCCCAGAATTCTGCGCAGGGAATCGGGCGTGCGCAAGACGTCCGTAGGCCGGATGGCTTCATGCGCGTCCTGGGCGCCTTTCTTGCTGCGGTAATGGATGGCTTCCTCAGGCAGATAATCGTTTCCAAAAGTTTGATGGATGTAACCGCGCACCGCCGAGAGGGCGCTTTCCGCCACGCGGGTGGAATCGGTTCGCATGTAGGTGATGAGGCCGACGGCGCCCTCCTCGGGCAACTCGATGCCTTCATAGAGGTGCTGCGCCACCATCATGGTTTTCTTGGCGTAAAAGTGCAGCTTGCGCACGGCTTCCTGTTGCAGTTTGCTGGTGATGAATGGCGGCACCGGATATTTCCGCTTCTCCTTGGTGGTGACCGACTGCACCACCAGGTTGGCGGCCTGGATTGCGGCGGTAATCCTTTCCGCCGTAGCCTGGTCGGGGATCTCCAAATCTTTCCCCTGGTATTTCGCCAGGCGCGCTTCGAACACCGGAGGCTTTTTGCCTTCCACGTGCGCGGTGATGGTCCAGTATTCCTTCTTGATGAAGGCCTGGATTTCCCGCTCGCGCTCGACGATGAGCCGTAGGGCGACGGTCTGCACACGGCCGGCGGAGATTCCGCGCCTGACCTTGTCCCAGAGCAGCGGGCTCACCTGATAGCCCACCAGGCGGTCGAGAATGCGGCGCGCCTGCTGCGCGTCCACCAGGTGGGCATCGATCTCTTTCGGGTGATCGAACGCCTCCCGCACCGCGTCGCGGGTGATTTCGTTAAACAGCACGCGATAGAACTTGCGCTTGGATGAATTCAGCAGATCGTGGAGGTGCTGGCAAATGGCCTCGCCTTCACGGTCCGGGTCAGCCGCCAGGTACACGGCATCGGCCTTGCTTGCCGCCGACTTGAGTTCGGAAATAACATCCTTGCGCGTGGGAATGGAGATGTAAGTCGGCCGGAAGCCGTGCTCCACGTCGACCCCCAGCTCTTTCTTGGGAAGGTCCATGATGTGACCCATGGAAGCCTTCACCAGATAGTCAGCCCCGAGATATTTGTTGATGGTTTTCGCCTTGGCGGGCGATTCCACGATTACCAGCGATTTACTCATAATAATAAGTTGTCAGTGGTCAGTGGTCAGTCGTCAGTAAAGAACGTGTTGAAGGTCGAATGCCGAAGGCCCTTGATTCCCAACTCTTGAGCTTGCGCCTGCGACTGACGACCGAGAACTGATGACTGATTACTGCCCTCCTTACCCCCTAGACACTACCTCCAGCGCCGCATTTGATTCCTCAACTTGTTCCGAGGATTCCCTGGTCCTACAGTTTACGGATAAAATTCTTTCCCGGCAACTGCCGGATCAAGCCGTTCATTTCCAATTCCAGCAGCGTGGCCAGAACGCGCGGATGGGAAACCCTGGCGGCGCTGGCGACATCATCCACAAAAAGAGCCTGATCCGCCCGCAAAACTGCGAACACGGCTTTCTGGTCCGGGGTGAGTGAGGACTCAAAAAGCGTGCCGGTTTGCGCCCCTATCGGTTCTCCTTCCGAGGCCTCGGCGGGCGGCAGGAGGGTCATGCGAACGTCCGCCGGAAACTCTTCGATCACATCCATCCACTGGTCCACCAGCTTCGCGCCCTGCTTGATTAGATGATTGGGACCGAAGCTTTGGGCGGAAGTTATATTTCCCGGCACAGCAAAGACTTCGCGGTTCTGTTCCAGCGCCAGGCGCGCCGTAATCAGCGATCCGCTGTACTCCGCCGCCTCCACCACCACCACTCCGAGCGAGAGTCCGCTGATGATGCGATTGCGGATGGGAAAGTTCTCCGGGGTCGGCCCCGTGCCCAGGGGAAACTCCGAAATCACCGCTCCTGATTTCGCGATCTCTTCCGCCAGGCGCTTGTTCTCGCGCGGATAGATGACGTCGATGCCGGAACCCAGCACGGCCACGGTCTTACCCTTGGCTTCGAGCGCTCCCCGGTGGCAGGCGGAATCCACGCCGCGGGCCAGTCCGCTGACCACCACCATTTGGCGCTGCGCCAGGTCGTGAGCCAGCCGGTGCGCAACGGAGCTGCCATAGGCGCTGGGCCGCCGCGATCCTACCATCGCCACCGCGTGCTGCGAGAGGACCTTCGCTTCACCCCGCACGTAGAGCAGCAGCGGCGCGTCGGGAATCTGCTTGAGCAGCGGGGGATAATCCTCGCTGTCGAAGGCGATCAGCCGGCAGTCGGCTTTGCTGATCTCCTGCATCTCCTTTTCGGCATCTTTCAGCGCCGCTTGAGCAAAAATCGCCTGCGCCACCCGCGCCGGAACGCCGCAACTCTCCAGTTCCGTCAGCGACGCCATGTAAGCGGCTTGCGGCGACCCGAAATGCTCGATGAGCTTGTGACATCCGCGGATTCCCAGGCCTTCAATCCGCGTCAATGCCAGCCAGAATGGTAAAGATTCGCTCATCGGTTTTCCGTCGTGCGAAACCAGCAGGCGTGTGACACGCCCCGCTTTGACCCTGCCGCCTCGTAGCGCCGGCATCTTGCCGGCCTAAAGGCCCTGGCTTCGAGCCTTTCCGGGGCGGTTGCTCTCCAAGGGGAGGCATTATATGGCCATATGGCCTGCCAGGGCTCTTTAATTCGCAACCGGCCGTAATCTTATCCAGCCTGTCCTTCGGGCTCAGCGGAAAGAGCAAGTCAAAATGCAAAGTGCAAAATGCAAAAGTCAAAAGTGAAAACCCGCGTAGCCTTCAATTCCACTACCTGTTGCACTATCGATCGGAGCAGTTCAGGTCACTGGTCACTCGGCACTGCTGTTGAGGGACTCTCGCCCTGTCTGCCCTTCCGCCCGTGTGTTTTGGCCTTTCTCGTCACTCGCCAGGTGTCACTTTCATTTCAGATAACACCCTTTCTTTTCATCAACATACTTTCAGAACTGTTTTAACTCATTTGTTTTCATCGACTTCCTTTCAGACCCATAAACGGACATTTTTTCTCCATTTGTTTTCAATAACATACCTTGACTACCCTTCATTTTTTCCCCCCCGCTTTTCTGGCGCCCTCCGCCACGCAAGGCAAATAACTGATTTAAATTCAATGACTTGACATTTTTGGCTGTTCATATTGAAAAACGCTAACCACCTTTATTATCATAGACATCGTTTCAAAACTGGGAGTTTTTTCAATGTTCCTGCTCACGAAATAAGTCTCCAAGGGCCAATCCATCACCACCAAGACACAAGGACACTGGGTTTACTCGCAGCCGACTGACGGCTCATAGCACTCAGTCAGTTTTCAGTACCTTGGAGCCCTTATGCCTGGGTGGTACTTTTCTTCCCGCCCCACGGGGGAGCCGGCCCTGACTGACACGTTTCCACTGTCTACTGCTCTTTCTGTCCTCTCCGTATTTCGTCCTCTCGCAGGGGAGAATCCGAGGGGTGCCCAGCGCCGGCAGGACGCCCGCGCTCTTGTTGATAATAGCTTATACGATACCGGACGTCAAGAATTATTCGAGCCTACCCGCAAAGCATGCTAGCCCGCGGGGCGGCGGCGCGGAATTAGCCGGTCCTCGCGGCCTATTTCAGCTTCTACGACTTCCCAGTGGTGGCGCAGAGTTGTCCGCCAGCGAGCGGAATTACTCTTAGGCCTTACTTCGGGAAAAAGGTAAAAGGGTCAGGGAGGAAACACGTCGCGCGCACAACGAAACCCGATGCCGTAGCCCCTGTCGCCGGGAAGGACCCCGAAGCGGCTCGACACGCGAATGAATCTGGGTTCGCCGTCCCAGGACCCGCCACGCAGAACGCGACACTCACCGATGGCAGGCCCGGCGGGATCTTGGGAGGGGTTATTCTCATAGTACTTTTCATCGTAGCGGTCAATCACCCACTCCCACGCATTCCCCAACATGTCATATAAGCCGAACCCATTGGCTTTTTTCTCGCCTACCGGATTTGGCTGCCTTCCGCTGTTCTTGTAGTACCAAGCGACCTCGTCCAGCACGCCGTAGCGCGGCTCCCGGCTCCCACCCCGCGCCGCATATTCCCATTCCGCTTCCGTGGGCAGCCGGCCTCCAGCCCATGCGCAATACGCCCGCGCGTCGTTCCAACTGACATTCACCATCGGCATCTGTTCGTCGCTCCAACCGGGGTTGAAGTTGGGAGCGGGGGGCATGGCTTTTCCCATAGCTGCGGTGAAGCGTTTGTAGGCCCCCACCGTCACACTCGTCTGCCCCAGCCAGAAGCCTTTCGTGATGATCACCTGATGCAGCGGTTTCTCATCATCACGACACTCGGCGTCCCCCGGCGAGCAGCCCATCCAAAAACTGCCCGGTGGAATCCACACGTACTTTAGCCCCTCTTTGGGATTGACCCGCGTCGCCCCCGTGCTGTCAGGTGGCGGCGGCTCGAACGGCCGGATGATCTTCGCGGAGGGGGGAGGCTGACCAACCTCCGGCTGGGGCGGCCGCACCATCCGCGTAGAAGGGAGCATCACGGGAGCTTCGGCTCGAGGTGAAGGCTGCGCGGCGCGGCTCAATTCGCCGGCAAAGTCGAGCGCGGAGGCATAACGCTGCTCGCGGTCTTTCACCAGCGCCTTCATGACCGTGCTCTCAACCGCCGGGGGTACGCCTAAGCCCGGCGCGATGGCGCGAAAGGGGGGCGGATCTTCCATCATGTGCTTGCGCAAGTATCCGGCCGGCGTGTCGGAATGGAAGGGCAACCGACCAGTGAGCATCTCGTACACCACCACACCCAACGAGTAGATGTCGGAGCGGGAATCCAGCTCGTCACTCCTCATGCCGTAAGCCTGCTCCGAGGACATGTAAGGGGGCGTGCCCAGCACAATCTTGGTCGTGGTGTGAAGGGGGGACTCGCGCAGCTTAGCGATGCCGAAATCCACAACCTTGACGACCAAATTGCTTTCGTCGTCGTGCGTCAGAAAAATGTTATCAGGCTTGATGTCGCGATGAATGATGCCCAGCTTGTGCGCGGCGTTCAGACCGCGCGCCGCTTGCTGGAGAATTTCGGCAACCTCGGCGACGGGAAGCGCGCCCCGCCGTTGGAGGACCTCGCGGAGAGATTCGCCTTCCAGGAATTCCATGGCGATGTAGGGTGTACCGTCATCGGCCTGGGCAGCTTCATGTATGGTTACGACATTGGGGTGATGAATGCGCCCCGTGGAACCGGCCTCGTTCTGAAAGCGCAGCAGAAAATCGGGGTCGTCGAGAAGTTGGCGGTTCAGGACCTTAAGCGCCACGGGGCGATTGCCTACTCCAATTTGTTCGGCAAGGAAAACCGTGCCCATGCCGCCCGCACCCAGCCGCCGAATCAGGCGAAAACGCCGGGAAAGTCCGGCAGCAAGCTGCGCGTCGGTTGCCGTGGCGTGAGCGGCCAGGCGGGCGCCGTCGCGTGGGCAAAGGGAAAAATCGTCCGGGTAAGTCGTTTGGCAAGTGGGGCAAATCTTCATGGGCGCACTTAAAACTCTCCTGCGGCGCGGATTCTAACAGAAGTATTGCGGCAAAAGAAATAGGCGCTGGGTACCATGTCACAGCAAACGCAGCGCACATCTCCGCCACCGCATTTATGCGCGCGCGAAGTGTTGATGGCGCGGTACCGGGCGGAAGGAAATCAGCGCGGGCAAATCATGACGAGAGATTTCGCCGCAACATTGAGTCAACATTTTCTGCCCATATACCTAACCCATCGAGGCGGACTCCATGTCCACTTTGCAAGTATTTGAAGAATGTTACTTTAGGTTCATTGAAAGTCCCACTCGAAGAGTGAAACAATGGGGCTCGGCTGATCCCCTACGGACCAGTTTCTGCGGCGCGCGAGAGTTTCAGGTTTTATCTTCCGGTCGCGGATTATCTTTGGGGGATATGAAATTGCCATTGCCCAGGGTGAATTGTGGCGAGGGTTGACGCCGGATGAGCCGTGATTTCAAAGATCGAGGGCGGAGCCGTGCGACTATTCTCCTCTTGGTGATGCTTGCGGGCATCAGCAATGCGGCAGCGCAGAAAACCGCTCGGCAAAGCGCCAAACCCGAGGCCAGCTCGAATGATAACGACCGCCCGCAACTCCTGAACGCCGACACCAACCCGACGCTGCGCTTCCCCATCGCGCGAATGGGGCACATGAATTCCACCATTTCTTTCGGCTGGTTGGATATCTCCCGCAATTTGGTTCGGTATCATGTGGAGCAGCCGGCGGAGAAATCTCAGGATTCTTTTGAAGTATCGCGACAGCAGATTCGTGGGCTCAGTTTTCAAGGCCTGTTCCTGGAATTCTCCAATCCCAAGATGCAAAGAATATTCTATCTTGCCCCCAGCGAGTGGGAATCGCTGCATAGCGGCATGGGGATTGTTTCCGCAGCCGAGGGCGGCGTGGATGCAACGCAATCAATCGAGCGGGCCATGGAGAACTTCGATTTTGCCCTCTCTCTGGCCAAGCCTCCGGCGCCCCCTCCTCCCGCGGCCGTTGAGCGCCCCGCCGCGCCTCCCGCGCCACCGTCCCCTGCTGCGCCGGCGGCCGCACCCAACATCGTGCTGGTCGCTCCGGCGGGCGCAGGCGGCAACCAGGCCGTCGAGCGCGATGAGTCTCCGCTGGTCATTCGCGGCGCGGTGATGGATTCGAGCGGCATCCCGGTGGTCAACATTAATGGGTCGCCTGCGAACATGCGGCCGCAGAGCGCCCAAGCGGCGGAATTCTGGTCGGACCCACTGCCCCTTCAGCCCGGTGAGAACCGCTTCCAAATCACCGCCGCCAACGCCGCGCGCGTTGAAAGCCACCTCCTGATTCTGGTCCACTACACGCCCAAGGCGGCGCCCGAGAATCCCCGCGCGCTGGGTAAAGAGGAGATCATCGCCTTGCTCCATGGCGGAGTCCCCAACGGGCGCGTGGTGGAACTCGTCAAAGAGCGGGGCATCAAATTCCGGCCTTCGGAGGATGACCTGAACGTCATTCGCGCCGAAGGAGGAGGCGATGAGCTGATCCAGGCAATCCGGCAGGCGGCGGGGCACGCGCCATGAGCGTAGCCCGTTGCGAACTGCCGCAAGGCAAGTTAGAGTACTTTGCCGCGAAGGTGAAATATCGCGATCCCATCAATTTGGTAGTGGGATCTTCTGGGGAGCGGTTGGGAAACTGAGATTCCTGCCCCCGGCAACAGCAATACGTAACTCACCTGCCAAGCCGCAGGCGCCGGAAACGAAGGGCACGGGAGGTTGATCCACATGAGTCTGATTCTTTATGTTAAACGCATGGGTCGCACGGTCCTTTTGTTATTCATCATCATGAGCGTCGCTTCCGCCGCGGCCATCGGTCAGGCCAGGAAGAAATCCAAGGCAGGTGGCGGCAACGCAAGTCTTGATGATTACTTGAAGCCTGAGCTCCTGAATGCGGATTCCAATCCAACATTGCGTTATCCGGTGGCGAGCTTTTCCGGCTGGTCGATTAAGAGCACATCCTACGGTTGGTTCGATGTGACCCGGAATAGAATCCGCTACGGCGTGGTGCAACCCGCCGATAAGATGAATGAAGGGTTCGACATGTCCACAGGGGAGATCACCGACCTCAGGGTCGAGCAGATGTACTTGATGTTCCGCCGGGGCGCAGAAAAGAAAAGGTACATGGTCTTTTACTTGTCACAAGATCGTTGGGGGACGATTCATAGCGGCCCGGGGGCCATGCAGGCTGCCGGCGTGAGCGCCTTGGGCACGGCTTCGATGTTCCAGGCCATCAGGAACTTCGACAATGTGCTGGCCATGGTGAAGCCGCCCGCGCCCGTGGTGGTTGCGCCCGTCGCCACCCCGCAACCGGAACCCAAGCCGGCTGAGCCAGCAACCCCTCCCGCCATCGTGGTGGCGTCCCCCCCGGGGGCGGAGCCGAATCATATCGTCGATTCGCAGGAATCCCCCTTGGTCGTCCGGGGAGTGGCAATGGACAGCGCCGGCATCCCACTGGTGAGCATTAATGGGACGCCCGCCAACATGCGTCCGCAGAACAACCAAGCGGCAGAATTCTGGTCAGACCCGCTGCCCCTTCAGCCGGGCCCTAATCCCATCCGGATTACTGCCACCAACTCAGCCCATGTGGAAACCAAGGTCGCCTTTATCGTCCAATACGCGCCTAAAGCGGCGCCCGTGAATCCTCGGGCCTTGGCCAAATCCGATATCATTTCTTTGCTGGTAGGAGCCGTCCCGGTTTCCCGCGTCGTCGAGATCGTCAAGGACCGCGGCATCAAGTTCAAACCCACGGCCGACGATCTGAACGAAATCCGCGCCGCCGGCGGAAGCGACGAATTAATCCAAGCCCTCCAGGACGCCGCGCCGCCCAAGTGAGGTTTGATTGAGCAGCCTTAGTCAGACATCTCCCGCAGAGCGGGTGGCTTGATGAGTGGGGCCGCCTCGAAGGCTGTCCCCCGTAACCTTCGATTTGTATTCCTCCCGGTCGCCGTCGGAACGCCGCAGAGGTTGACATTGAGTAGCTGTGGGCAAGGGTGCGTTTTTTGTGCCCGCCGCCCACGGATCGCGTCGCTTCCCCATTTACCGACCCCGCAGGGGTCGAACGGATCGGCCCCCTCAACCTCCGGGCGGGCGAGGTCACGTTTTGTTCCTCACCGGTTACGAGGCTGTCCTCTTTGCCTTGACAAGATTCGATTGACAATTGCGTCCAGAGACGGTTATAGGTATACTCGCGCTAGTATCATCGAGCCAAAATTCAGATTCCGCTTCCGGATTCGGATGCTGTGAAGCGCAACTTATTGTCGGAGGAACATGCCATGATGAAATCTGCGGTTGTAGCTCTGATGTTGCTTACTCTTGCTGTGCCGGCACTCGGCAAAACCCACTCGGACATGTATCCCGTTGCCTGCAGCGAGCTGTGGGCCGCGGTCAAGGACACCCTGAGGAATTCGGGGAAGTACGGGATCATAGGGATTGACAACAACGAAATGACCGCTTCCTACAACATTGGGGGGGGGCTCGGCGGCAAGCGAATCAACTCCGTCGTCTTGAATTCCAAGGGCGCCAGTAGCTGTGAGATGCAAACCCAGACGGCCTACACCGGACTTGCCCACAACGACGCGGGCGATTTCAAGAAGCGCGTGGAAGATTCCTTGGCCAAGCAGAAGGGGTCGGCCCCCCCCGCGCCCGCTAAACCAGAGGACGAGCCCAAGTGATTTTGGCACGCCTGCCCATGACCTCCGCATGGCCGGAGTTTTGCAAACCGGCGGCTGCGCCGTGATCAGCGAACCGCTGTACTCGGCGGCTTCCACCACAACGCCGAGTGTGAGTCCGCTGATGGTTCTGTTGCGGATGGGGAAGCTTTGGGGTGTCGACCCACTGCCCAGCGGGAATCCCGAAATCGCCGCGCACGTAGAACAGCAACGGCGCGTCAGGGTTCTGGGGGGATAATCCTCGCTGTCGGCGGCCAGCCGGCAGCGGGCTCTGGCCACTGTATCGGTTTCAGTTTATCCCGGAGGGCTGTTCAAGTTGCGCGAATTGAAACGCCATTCCGGCGACCCGGCTGGGGCGTGCAGGTGATTTTGGCTGTCGGTTTCTAAGGTCTCAGAACCTGGGCCAACAAAGCAAGCCGGAGAATTCCGGCCGGGCACGGGATGGCGACGCGGTTTCCGGTGCCGAGCAGGTACTCGACGAGGCTCGTACTTCTGCGTCACCAACCTTTGCGACACGGCTGCACAAAAAGGCAGACCCCGCTAGAAAACCGTAGTATCTTTGCCAGTGCCCCGCTCCCCAAGAAGGGAACCCGGAATGAAATCGCCTGAGGGGGGGGAGGCGCCAATGCCTGGGCTTCTCCGATCCCTTTACATTGTGCGGGTCATTGCGGCACAGGGCCTGCGTGCCAATAGATACGCCCATCGCAAGGTCGCGTCCAAGGAAAAGACCGGTTGTGCTCTTGCCCCCGACGACGGATGTGGGCAGGCAAGCTACTGACCGCATCGGATTTCAAGCGACGAGCAGCTAGGGAGAAGGAGAGGTTTGGGAGGCATCGGCCGAAAGGGAGGCGGTTTCGGGTTTTGGCATGCGTAGATGGGCGAAAGTGGCCCCTCCGTCGGCGCTGGAGGCTCCAAGTTCTGAAGACTCGACAAAAACTCGACTGGCAGTTGCTTGGAGAAGTGCCCAGGTGTATCCTGCCAGTCGAATCGCGAAGTGATAATGTAGATTCCGGCTTACTATCAACATTCTCTAAAGTGGAAACTTATGGGGAGGAGCATACCATGGGGAGATTTGTGGTTGTGGCTCTGATGTCGCTGATTCTTGCTGGGCCGGCATTCGGCAAAAACCAAAGGGAGTTTTTTCCTGTTCCTTGCAGCGAGCTGTGGCCCGCGGTCAAGGACACCCTCAGGAATTCGGGGAAATACGGGATCATAAAGATTGACAACACCGAAATGACCGCGTCTTACACAATTGGGGGGCTCGGTAGCGGGGAATACCTTGCCGAGCGAACCAACTCCGTCTTGTTAGATTCCGAGGGTACGAGCTGTGAAATACAATTCCAGCCGGCCTACTCCCGACTCGTACGCGATTTCAGGAAGCGCGTGGAAGAGTCCCTGGCCAAGTTGAAGGCGTCGAAGCCTGCCGAGTCGGCTAAACCGGAGGAGGCGCCCAAGTGATTCTGGCGGGGCAGGCTGGCACAAGTTGAGTACGTTTGGCAAAACATTGCCGAGCACTTTACGCCTTCGCCTAACGGCCCGCAGAGTTGTGCCCGGCGCCAGTCGGCCTGCTGGTTGTGCAAGTTTTGTCAGCCTCGCTGACCCTTGGCTCGAAAAGAGCTTAGGGCGAAGTTGGCGACAAGTCGATCGTGGGTCATTGAAGTGAATGCTTTTCCTGTAGCAAGTGTGGCGCAGACCTCCGTTTTGAGATTCGCGGTTTTTCTTGCGGAAGAACCGCGGATCCCAAGACCGGGGTACGCGCTGGTATCTCCCCTTAGCCGTTGCTTTGGGGTATAAAACAACCCCCGGAGTTGCGGTCTCCGGCGGCGGAGGCCGATCTGCGCTGAGGTCGAAAGGGAACTCCCAAGCCTGCGGGGTGGACAGGCCTCCCGCCCTCGTCTTTTCCGCCCGCGACTCCCGGCGCTTCGCATCACCCGCTGTCGCCGCAGATGAAAGTCCGCCGATCCTAATGGCGGGCGACCGATGAAAGCAATTCAAAATAATCACCTGCGCGGCAAGGATTTGAAAACTCAAACTGGGCTGCTAGACAGGACTGGCTTTGTATTGACAAGGGGGATAAAATGCAGCCTATGGACAAGCAAAGGTCTCCCGGGAGCTTCTAGATTGCTTGCTCCCAAGTCAGCGCGGAGGGGAGGACAGATTCTGATGAGTCCGAATCCTACAGTTTGGTCCTGGTGGCGTGCGGGGCTGCTCCTGTTTCTATTTCTCAGCGTGCTTTCGATGGGGCTGGCGAAGACTAAAAGCTCGAGTGGTGGGGACATTGACGTTGCCGACATCATTCGACCCGATCTTCTGAACGCCCGGACTGACCCCACCTTGCGCTTCCCCATCGTGAGCATGTCGGGCGCGATTACCTACGGCTGGCTGGACATTACCAGCAGCACGATTCGTTACACTGTGGTGCAACCCACCAACAAAACCGACCACGCTTTCGCAGTGCCCAGGTATGAAATCCGCGAGCCCCGGTTCAACCGGACCGAGATCTCGTTCAAGAGCCCCAAGAAAGAGCAGACGATTGCCTATCTACCTCAAGATCTATGGGGACCAAACCACAAGGGTCTCGGTGCGTCCATGGCAGCAAGCCGCGAACGTTTGGGGACACTATCAGTTTACAAGACCCTGATGAATTTCGATAGCGTGCTGGCGCTCGTGAAGCCTCCCGCCCCTCCGCCCGCGCCCGTCATTGCCCAACCCGTGGCGCCCCAGCCGCCGCCCAAGCCCGCGGCGTCCCCTTCCCCACCCGCGATTGTGCTGTCATCCCCTCCCGGCGCAGGGGAGAACCAGACCCTCGACTGGCAGGAATCCACGGTGGTGGTTCGTGGTGTGGTCATGGATAGCACCGGCATCCCGGTGGTGAGGATCAACGGTGCACCTGCCAACATGCGGCCGCAATCCACGCAGGCGGCGGAATTTTGGACGGACCCTCTGCCGTTACAGGCGGGAATCAACCACATTCAGATTGTCGCTTCCAATTCCGCCCATGTGGATTCCACCCTCGATCTAGCCTTTGATTACCAGCCCAAGGCAGCCCCCGTGAACACGCGGGGGCTTGACCGGGCGGATATCGTCGGATTGCTCCAGGGGGGAGTCCCGCCTTCGCGCCTTGTGGACCTCGTCAAGGACCGTGGCCTCAAGTTTTCTCCCAGTGCGGACGATCTGAGCGCCATTCGTGACGCCGGTGGAACGGACGAGCTGATCCAAGCGGTCCAGCAAGCTGCTCCGCACCCCTAGGGGCGGTCCAACAGATTGCGCTTAGTGGCGCATCCCTATAAGCCGAAGGTCAGGGAAGTCCGCAAATGGCCTGGGAAAAACACGCAAAGTCCGTTGGTCTTCTAGCGGCCCTTTCCATGGGGATGGGGTTCGCCGGCGGTGAGTGGGCGCGAGCCTGGCCTCCACCGCAGAAAGCTGCCGTGGCGCGACAAAGGCCGCAGGCTTACTATCCTTCCGCAAATATTCCTGATGACATTCAACTGGCCAATGCGGATTCGAATCCCATCCTGCGCATTCCGGTGGCCCATTCCAGCTTGAACTGGACTCTTCTCGTGCCGCGGATCAGGGCTTCCTACGGCTGGCTCGAAATCGATCGCAACACCGTGCGGTATACCGCGGTCCGGCCGTCGCGGGTGGCCAAGGAACCGGACCTTGCATTCGACATCAGCCGGAGGGAAATCACCGACCTGAAAACAGAATTCCTCGCCGCCGAGTTTCGCGCTCGCAAGCTGAGGCACTTCTTCAGCTATTCGCCGCCCAACCACTGGGACGCGGCGGATTCACCGAATTCCTCGTTGAATAGCATCGGCCAGGCGGATGCCGCTTACACACCGCTGATCTTGCGGGCGCTGCAGAATTTTGACGGCGTGGTGGCGGACCTTAAAGTCAAGCAGCAAGCGGCGGCGCCACCGCCCGTCGTGACGCAACCCATCGTGGCTCCCGCGCCCCAACCTGCTCCCCCACCCTCTCCGCCGACGCTGGTGGTCATGGCTCCTTCCGGAGCTGGGGAGAACCAGACGATTGAGGTCAACGAGTCCCCGCTGACGATTCGCGGCGTGGCCATGGATAGCTCGGGTCTGCCCACCATAACCATTAATGGCGCGCCCGCGGCGCTGCGGCCCAAGTGTGAGAACGTGGCAGAGTTCTGGTCTGATCCCCTCGCCCTCAAGCCTGGCGATAATCCCTTTGAGATCGTGGCCACCAGCCCTGATAAGGCGACCGCCCACTTCCAATTTGTTGCCCACTTCGCGCCCAAGGCGGCTGCCGTGAATCCGCGGGCCTTGGGCAAAGAGGAGATCATCTCCCTTCTCCAGGGCGGGGTGCCGGACTCTCACGTGGCGGAGCTCGTTAAAGACCGCGGAATCAAGTTCACGCCGACGCCTGCCGACCTGAATGACATACGCGCGGCCGGGGGGAGCGAGGAGTTGATCGAAGCCATTAAGCGGGCCGCAGCGCCCGGCTCGTAAGACCGCGAACCAATCCGCACTTATCACTGTGTCTGGACGCTCCTACTGCGCGCTGCATATTATGGTGACGGAAGAACCCCCTCACCCCCAACCCCTCTCCCCCAAGGGGGCGAGGGGAGAGTTGATTGATTTAGTCGTACTACCAACTCCCCTCGCCCCCTTGGGGGAGAGGGGTTGGGGGTGAGGGGGTCTTGTCACTCTCATTTGCAGTACTGAATAGGGCCCTACCAACCCGCGCGTGGCCTTTGACAGCCTACGCGGGTGAGATAAAATGGGACTTCCAATCTCTTAACGACCATGCCGCCTTTGCGCCTTTCGGTTGTCCAGTATCTCAACACGGTCCCCCTGATCTGGGGCATGTTGCACGGCGAACAACGCGGGAAATTTGAATTGCAATTGACCGTCCCCAGCGGCTGCGCTCGCGCCATCGCCCAGCGCCAGGCGGATGTAGGCATTGTCCCTTCCATCGAGTATCAGCGGCTTGAGGGTGTCGAGATTCTTCCCGGCATGTCCATCGCCTCCAAGCGCGAAGTCAAAAGCGTGCTGTTGCTCAGCAACATGCCGCTTGACAAGGTGCAAACCGTGGCGCTCGATGAATCGTCGCGCACTTCCGCGGCGCTAGTGCGAATCCTGATGCACAAGTTCTATGCGCGGCGCGTCGATTTTTCGCCAGCCAGGCCTGATCCCGGCGAAATGCTGAGGCACGCGGACGCCGCGCTGGTGATCGGCGACCCGGCGCTGACCTATAGCGGACCGGCGCAGGTCTATGACCTTGCCCACGAGTGGAGAAAATTCACCGGCCTGCCTTTCGTCTTTGCGCTGTGGATGGGTCACTCCGGCGCCAAACTTTCCCGACACATCGCAGAGTTCGCCGCTTCGCTCGAATTCGGGCTTGCCCACATCGACGATATCGCGGCTGAATATGCCCTCAAACTCGGCATAACGCCTTCCGCCGTCAAGGTTTACTTGACCCGTAATATCGATTATTCTTTGGATGAAGAGAATATGCAGGGGCTGAAGCTCTTTTACAAGCTGGCGCACGAGGTGGGCATCATTCCCACCGAGAAAGAGTTGTTGTTCGCGTGAGCACAGAAAAGGACGTCCGTTGTCCATTGTCAGTGGTCCGTAGCCACACACAGCCGCCCGCGCTTGCCTGGCCTCGCTACGGACTACGGACAACGGACAACTGACTACGGACTTTTGGCAGCCTTATGTCGATCACCAAATCACAAGCCCTCGACATGTTGCGCTCCGATGACCTGCTGGGCATCGGCATGGAAGCGGACGCCGTGCGCAAGCGCCTGCATCCCGGCAACGTGGTCACTTATCAGATCGACCGCAACATCAATTACACCAACATCTGCACGGAATACTGCTCCTTTTGCGCCTTCTACCGGCCCGTGGGCTCGCCGGAAGGGTACATCCAGCCGCTGGAATCGATGTTCCAGAAAATCGAGGAGACCCTTGCCCTGGGCGGCACGGGCGTATTGATGCAGGGCGGCCTGCATCCCGACCTCAAGATCGATTATTACGAGGATCTTCTCCGCAACATCAAGCGGCGCTTTCCCCAGATTCACCTGCACTGCTTCTCCGCCCCCGAGGTTTTGAACATCGCGGAAGTTTCCGGCCTCACCCTGCGCGATACCATCGTGCGCCTGATGGACGCCGGGCTGGATTCCATTCCCGGCGGTGGCGCGGAAATTCTTGACGATGAGGTTCGCCAACGCATCGCGCGCCTCAAGTGCACCACCGAGGAATGGCTGCTCATGCATCGCACCGCACATGAACTGGGCATGAGCACCACCGCCACCATGATGTTCGGCTGCGGCGAGACCCTGGAGCACCGCGTCAACCATTTCGAACGTGTCCGCCAATTGCAGGAGGAGACGGGCGGGTTCACCGCTTTCATCCCCTGGTTTTTCCAGCGCGCCTACACTTCACTCGGCAACTTCATCAAGGAAGAAGTGACGGCGGTGGATTACTTGAAGACCCTCGCCGTGGCACGCATCTATCTGGATAACATCGAAAACGTCCAAGCTTCGTGGCTGACGCCGGGCCACAAAATCTGCCAAATCGCCCTGCGCTTCGGCGGCAACGACGTGGGTTCGATCCTGATCGAGGAAAATGTGGTGCGCGCCGCGGGCGTGACCCGCACCTCCAGCGAGAACCAGCTCCGCCGCATGATCGAGGACGCCGGCTTCCGCCCCGTCAAACGCGATACCCTTTACCGCAATTACTTTTTGAACTGACGCCTGAATTCTGGCCCCCCAATTGCTTTTCGCCGCTGTTCGGTTGGGATAGGATACCCGACGTAGGACGGCTTGTGATGGCTCAGGGTAGTTTCTACGTCGCGGGTTGCGCGAATGCCGTGGAGTTGGAAATGTTCAGAATCTGCGCTACCCTTCGGCACATGGAGACCGCATGAATTCAGCGTGCTTGGTGCTACTTCTATTGACTTCTGCCAATGCGGCCGCATTGGACGACTGCAAATGTGTGCCAGCGGCGCAAAATGAGACAACGCATTATGGCGGAAACCACGAAATAGTCATACATAAGATCAAGAGTTACCCGTCGATGCGGGGTGTGGTTCTCGATCATAACGGGAGCGAGATGAGTAACATCCTGGTTGAGGTGTTTGACCATCCGGAATGGTTGCTGCTCACCTATCCGCGCAACAAAGAGGCGCAACAGAAGCAACGAAGAATCGCGGCGTGTAAAACTGGCGAAAATGGCAGGTTTTGCTTTGCTGGCTTGCCATCCGGCAAATATGAATTGCGCTGTAGTTTTCAATCCGGCTGGGACGTAACTCACGTGTATGTGCGTATCTCCCCTAACCATCAAAAGGATTCGAACAGGGAACTACAGGTGCAAATGTATATCGGGGATTGAACCGAGGGTGGCTTTCTACACGCATGGCCAGGGAGTGGTCCCTCACACTTACCCCCTCTCCTGCCCGCGCGGGAGGGGGGCACTTTGGCGTCTGGGTGGCCCTGAGCAGCTTACCTTCATTCGGGAACAGGATCTTGGTGGGTCGCTTGACACTACAGACCGGAGATGACCGGCCGTGTCGGGGCATGCTTGACGCCGCGCTGACTGCTTTCGTCCTGTGCTCGACGGCGCAGTTTGTGTATATTTATGGCGGCCACGGAACACGAGGGACATGATTCATGGAAATGAAAACTCAGAAACTGACGTTCATCGAAAAAACGGGCTATGCGTTCGGCGATGCGGCCTCCAATCTGTTTTGGATGACCTTCATCTATTTTCAGGGCAAATTCTATACCGACGTCTTCTTCTATACCCCCGATGCCGAGCTCGAACGCTCGCTGCTGAAAAAACTCGCGGCGCTGCTTCTGCTCACGCGGTTTCTGGACATGGGGTTTGACCTGTTCATGGGCGTGCTGGGCGATAGGACCCGCACCCGGTGGGGCAAGTTCCGTCCCTATCTGCTTTGGATTGCGGTTCCCTTCGGCATTATCAGCGTACTGACGTTTACCACGCCCTCCTTCAGCCCGTCGGGAAAGCTGGTTTACGCCTACATCACATTGTGCCTGATGATGATGGTGTATTCGGCCATCAACGTCCCCTATTCGGCTTTAATGGGCGTGATCTCGCCCGATTCGCAGGAACGCACCAGCGTCTCATCGTACCGCTTTGCCTTTGCGTTTGGGGCAGGCCTGGTCGTTCAATATTCGACGCTCTACCTGGTGGACTACTTCGGAAGGGTAAGGCCGGAAATGGGGCCGGACCTTCTGGCTGTGGCCAAAGCCCATGGCTATCAGATAACGATGGGCATCTACGCTGTGGCGGCCGTCGCGCTGTTTTTCCTCACCTTCGCACTCACGCGCGAGCGGGTGCAACCGGTCGAGGAAAAGAGCACGCTCAGGCAGGACCTGAAGGACCTGGCCACCAACGTCCCGTGGCTCATCCTCTTTGCCATGGGAACACTGACGGTCTGCTCGGTGGCGATCCGCAGCGGCGCCATCCTCTATTACTTCCAGTATTATGTGGGCAATGAGAAACTGTCCGCCGCATTCATGGTTGCCGGCACGCTGATGTCGCTTACGGGGACCCTGGTGGTTCAATACGTCACGCGATTTGCCGGAAGGAAAGCCACGTACATCGGCTGCGTACTGCTGGCCACGCTGTTTCTGGCGCTTTCTTATTGGGTCGGGCCGCATCAAGTGGTGCTGATGTTCGTTTTTCAACTGCTTTACAGCCTGGTGACGGGACCGACATCCGCCGTGCTCTGGGCCATGTTCGCCGACTCCGCCGATTACTCCGAGTGGCGCACCGGCCGAAGGGCCACCGGGCTGGTCTTCTCGGCCGCGGGCATGTCAAACAAATTCGGCTGGGCCATCGGCGGGCCCGTGGCGGTCTGGCTGCTCGCGCAATTCGGATATCAGGCCGGCGTGGCGCAGACTCCACATGCTCTGCACGGCATTCTGCTGCTGTTTACTTTCGTTCCCGCTGCCGCCCTCGTGCTGGTCGGCGTGGGGCTGCTCTTCTATCCGCTCAACGAGCTGAAGACGAAGAATATCCAGAGCGAGTTGCAGGCAAGACAAGCGCACTTGTAGCGCCGACCTTTAGGTCGGCACATGCCGGGCTAAAGCCCGGCGCTACAGCCGCAGCATTCTCCAGGAATTTCGTCGACCCAGCACTAGATGCACGACCCTAGGAGGAAGGCCATCCCATGCAATTCGGAAATTTTGATGACGCGAACAAAGAGTACGTAATCACTCGCCCCGACACTCCCAGGTCGTGGAGCAACTACCTGGGCTCGACGGAATATGGCGCCATCATCACTCATAATGCCGGTGGATACAGCTTCTATAAATCGGCCGCGCGGGGGCGCTTCATGCGGCTGCGTTTCAACGCGCTGCCCATGGACCAGCCGGGCCGGTATATCTATTTGCATGACTGCGACAGCAAGGACTACTGGTCCGCGTCGTGGCAGCCGGTGGGCAAGCCGCTCGATCGCTACAAGTCGGAGTGCCGCCACGGCAGCGCCTACACGGTCATTTCCTCGGAGTACGACGGCATTGGAACTGAGACCACCTATTTTGTTCCCTTGGGAAAGAGCTTCGAGTGTTGGCATGTGAAGCTCACCAATCGGAGCGGGAAGCCTCGCTGCCTAAGCGCTTTCACCTACGTGGAGTATGCGGGAAACTGGGACGCCGGGGACGATCTGATCAACCTGCAATACACCCAGCACACCGTAAAAATGGAGGTCGAGGGCAACATCATCGACCACGGCACCAACGTCAACATCCCCTCCATGCCGGATAACTTCGCGGAGAAGGATCAGGGGCGTCACACCTTCCTGGCTTTGCTGGGCGCGGAGGTGGTGGGCTATGACACCGACCGCACGGCCTTCATCGGGACTTATCATGGTTATGGCAATCCCGCGGTTGTCGAGCAGGGACAATGCACCAACTCTTTGGCCGTCGGCGACAACGGCTGCGGCACGCTGCAGGCCAGGATAGATCTTGCGCCCGGAGAGACGAAGGAGTTTCTTGTCCTGATGGGCATTGGACGGGCCGCGGAAGCGGGGAAAGCCGCGGTGGCGGAATTCGGCAGCATGGCGACGGTCCGCGAGGAGCTTGGCAAGTTAAAGAACTATTGGCACGAGCGCATCGCCGGACTCACGGTGGATACGCCGGACGCCGAGTTGAACAGCACGCTGAACATGTGGGGACCCTTCAATTGCCTGATGACTTATGCCTGGTCGCGCGCGGCGAGCCTGATTTACGCCGGCGAGCGCGACGGGTTGGGATACCGGGACACCGTTCAGGACATGTTGGGCGTCATGCACACGATTCCCCAGGAAGCCGCCCAACGCTTGGAACTGATGATCACGGGACAGGTCTCGACGGGCGGGGCCATGCCCGTGGTGCGGCAATTCGATCATCATCCGGGACACGAAAAAGCTCCGCGGGAAGAAGACTACCGCTCCGATGACTGCTTGTGGCTCTTCAACGCGATTCCCGCTTACGTGAAGGAGACCGGCGACCTGCTTTTCTATAACAAGGTGTTGCCGTATGCCGACCAAGGCGAGGACACGGTCCTGGGCCACCTGAAACGCGCCATCCAGTTCAACCTGGAGCGCTCGGGGGCGCACGGCCTGCCCTGCGGCTTGTCCGCCGATTGGAACGATTGCATTCGTTTGGGGCAACGGGGGGAATCGATCTTCGTGGCGTATCAATTGCGCTACGCCCTGGCCGTCTATGTGGAGATTTGCCAGCTCTTGAGTGCGCAAAATGAAGAGATGTGGGCCCGGGAGGAGCTGGCGAAGCTGGACGCTCGCCTCGAGCACGATGCGTGGGACGGGGAATGGTACTTGCGCGCTTATCGTGCCGACGGTTTCAAGTTCGGCTCGAAAGAAAGCAGCGAGGGGAAGATTTTTCTGAATCCGCAATCCTGGTCGTTGATCTCGGGACATGCCAACCCCGCTAGGGCGGCGCGGGTGATGCAGTCCGTGCGCGAGCGCCTGGCCACGGAGTTCGGCCTGATGATTTGCGACCCGCCCTATGTGCAGACGGACTTCCGCGTCATGAGGGCCGCGCTGTTCAATCCCGGCTTGAAGGAAAACGCCAGCATCTTCACGCATACGCAGGGATGGACGGTGATGGCGGAGACGCTGCTCGGCCACGGCGATTTGGCCTACCAGTACTTCCGGGCCTGTTTGCCCGCCGCCTACAACACGCGCGCGGAGGTCCGGCAAATTGAGCCTTACGTTTACTGCCAATTCACCCACAGCAAATATAGCCCACGCTTCGGCGCCTCGCGCGTTCCCTGGCTGAGCGGGTCCGCGGCGTGGTCATATTTCGCTGCCACCCAATACATCCTCGGCGTTCAACCGGAGTACGGCGGCATCAGAATCGATCCCTGCATTCCTTCCGTGTGGAAAGGATTCAAATTGACTCGCTCCTTTCGCGGGAAGAAACTGATGGTGGAGGTCAAGAATCCAGCCGGAGTGCAAAAGGGCGTGAAGAAATTGGTTCTCAATGGGAAGCAGTTGGAGACGAACTTTATTCCCGCGGAAAAGTTGCTGGCAGAGAACCGGGTGGAAGTGGAGATGGGGTAAGGCGGCGCTCGCAATCAGCCACTTCTCTTTTTCGAAGTTGGTTCGCTCGATGGCAGTTCCGAGGAATGCGTGGTGCGCCCCATAGGCGTCACCCGGATCTTCAGCCAAGACCAACCCCGCATGATTGAGGACGCCTGCTTTCACCCCCCTCAAACGCGATTCGCTTTATCGCGATTACTTCCTGAATTTATCTCCCGCCAGACTTTTGCCGTTGAAATTGAGGATAACCGTTTAATGCAGTTTCTTGTCTCCTTGCTCTTCACAAAGTGACTTGAAAAGCATCCCCGCGGCCAGAAATGCGATCAACAGAGATCCAACGTGCACCGGTTGCAGCAATCTTTCAGCTTTTGGAAATAGGAGGGTTGCAGGGAAACATGATTGGGCAGACGCAATTGCCAGCCAAAAAACTCTCCCCTCTTTCCGTAACGGATTGAAAGCAAAGACGAGAAGGGACAAGGCGGCGAGTAATTGGAAAGCAACGGTAGCGGCCACAAAATGCCAGTGGGGGTGAAATCCCCCGGTTATCAAGTCTTTGAATGAATGCTTGGAGGTCAAAGTCGAATAGAGACTTTGAGCGGCGACCGAAGCTGTCAAAATTAAGGCGATGAAGGCTCGAAGGGGCCTGGTAATCACCCCCTTTTGGGTGGTCATGGGTATCTTCTACACCCAGGTTACCAAGGCGGTCAAGCCCAAACACTACCAAACACTACCGTTCTTGTTATTCTGGCCCGCAGTTCTCCGAACGTGTGAAAAAATGAACGGTTTCACGCCAAGGAGCAAAAACGCAAAGGTCGCAAAAAATAACTTATTTGTTTTCTTCGTGCCTTTGCGCCTTTGCGTGAGATGTTTTGCCCGATTTGGTGGTTCTTTCACAGCTTCTCCAGTCACGGGGCGCTAAATGATTGCGAAAGGGAGACTCAGTCGATTCGGGCAAAGGATTATCGATCCCGGAACATTATGCTGGAAAGCTTCCCCTTGACAACAATCGTTACAACGACTATCATCTAGCTATGTCATCCAAGCTCCAGGACGAAATCAAGCAGGACAAGCCTTTTGAAAGTCTGGAAGCCGAGGTGTTTCTGAACTTGATGCGCACCGCCGATGCCCTGTCCCGTGGGGGCGAGGAGATCCTGAAGCTGGCGGGGCTTTCCCACACCCAGTACAACGTTCTGCGGATTTTGCGCGGCGCGGGAGAGCAAGGCCTGTGCTGCCGCGAGGTGGCGGAGCGCATGGTCACGCGCGATCCTGATATTACGCGACTCGTCGACCGCCTGGAGCGCCGCGGCCTGCTCACGCGAAGTCGCGACAGCAAGGACCGCCGCGTCATCACGCTGCGCATTACCCCCGCGGGATTGAAGGTATTGAAAGATCTGGATGGGCCGATGGCTGCGCACGACCGCAACCTATTGAGCCACATGGACAAACCTGACCTGCGCAGGCTCGTGGAATTGCTGGAAGCAGTCCGTGAACCGTTATAGCTTTTTGTGCATCGAATAGGTGTTGTAACGAATATCGTATAACAGATTAGTTGGATGAGAGCCCGGGAACAAGACTCCCCGGCAGATGGAAGGAAATAGGAGGGACTATGAACGGAACGGTAGCGGAACCCCCCCGGTCGTGGACGCCTGGGGACATCGTCGGACTCCTGGAACGCCGCTGGAGCCCCAAGACGTTTTCTCCACGCCCGATCGAGCCGGCAAAACTCGCGAAGCTTTTCGAAGCCGCACGTTGGGCGCCGTCAAGTTATAACGCCCAGCCCTGGGCTTTCATCGTGGCGAGGCGTGAGGATGCAGAAGGTTACACACGCCTGCTAAGCACCTTGGTCGACGTCAACCGCCAGTGGGCACAGCAGGCGCCGGTCCTGATACTGGCGGTGGCCAAGATCGAGGTTGATCACGTCGCGCGCCCCAATCGCCACGCTCTCTATGATCTGGGCCAGGCGGTGGCGAACCTCACCGTTCAAGCGACGGCCCTCGATTTGCAGATCCACCAGATGGGTGGATTTGACGGCCGCGCGGCTCGCGAACTTTTTGCCATCCCCACAGGATATGAACCGGTGGCAGTGTTGGCGCTGGGTTACGAGGAAGGGCCGCAAGAAGGCCGGGCGGCGCGCACTCGCAAGCCGCTGGCGGACTTTGTTTTTAGCGGAAGTTGGGGCAGGGCCGCGGCCGTGGTCGCAGAAACCCAAAATCAAGGAGCGCGAGATGCTTAAGAAAATACTCCAGACTCCCGATGACATGGCATTCACCATACTACGACTGGTGCTGGGCATCGTATTCCTCGCGCACGGCTCGCAAAAGATGCTGGGCTGGTTCGGTGGGTACGGCTTCAAGGCGACGATGGGGTTCTTTACCCAGACCGCGCATATTCCGGCGGTCTTCGCATTTCTGGCGATTGCCGCGGAGTTCTTCGGCGGGCTGGGGTTGATCGTCGGCCTGCTGAGCCGCATCGCCGCCTTTGGAATCGCCGTCAACATGCTCGTGGCGATCTTGGCCGTGCACTTGCCCAACGGCTTCTTCATGAACTGGACGGGCCAGCAAAAAGGCGAGGGCTTTGAGTATCACCTGTTGGTGCTGGCCATGACGGTAGCGCTGATGATTCGAGGCGGCGGAGCCTTTTCACTCGACCGCGCCTTCAGCGGCGAGTGAAATCCTGAGGACAATGCACGAGGTATGTGAGGTTGTAGCGCCAGCGTCGCTTGACAGCGCCGATGCCGCTATAGATGCGCACTACGTCAAAGCTTCAGGCAGGCACTAAATCACAAAAGCAATAGTGATCTCTCCGCACCACCTCACCCACCGTGTGATCGATCTTGTGTTTGAAGATGGGGCCATCGAAGGCAAAGGAATGGAACTCTCCGTTTTCGCCGCAGGGATCAACGTGGGGCGGAAGATCACGCAGCAATTCCTGGTCGTAAGGCCTTCCGGCGAAGCTGGGATCGAGAATAGCGGCATCCACGCAAACCAACACCGCCTTAAATCCCAGAGCGATGAAAGTGCGCGCCAGCTCTGCCGAATCCCGTTTCCAGATGGGGAAGAGGCCCTTCATTCCGAGTTGCGCCAGGTTCTTTTCCCGGTAGAGCTTGAGGTCTTCCAGAAAGATGTCCCCGAACGCGACGGTGTCGATTCCCTCGCGCAATCCCTCTTCCAGCAGCGCTCTCATGCGGGCTTCGTAAATGGCATTGGTCGAATCTTTAGGAATGAAAACCTTCCTCAAAGGCAAACCCAGGGCCTCCGCTTGCTGTTCCAAAAGGGCCCGGCGCACCCCGTGCATGCTGATGCGGTCGTAGTCCTCGGTGATGGTGGTTAACAACGCCGCCACGTGGTGGCTTGGGGCTTTCTGGATCTCGTAAAGCGCCAAGGCGCTGTCTTTCCCGCCACTCCACGAGAGAAAGGTATTCTTTGACACTATTGGACCTCCTCCGTTGCGTGTTTCATTATTTAGAGGCGCGATTTTGTCGGCGCTACACCGTCAAGAATTTATTCTCGACAAAAAGGTTGCAAAAAAACTTCCATTCTGCAATTTTTGCACATTCCCGCCATTCTGACTGTGGTTAAAGGGCAGATGCCCACCACTCGCAGGAACTCATCGCGAAATGCCTCTAAGCCACTCAATCCAAATGACTTCTACGCATGATTCCCGCCCAGCGAAAAATCTTGCCCTGCATTTTCATGAACTTAGCGGGTTCTCCCAGCGCGGAACTTACCCTCGCGGCGGCTCGCCGAAGGGGGGCTCTTGGAAAGGCTTGGGGCTGCCGCTGGCACCCTGACAGCGAGAGGCCCGTCGATTTAGTCAGTAGCCTGCAAACCCGGCCTCTACACAACCTCCCTCACCGTGCATTCATCGCTCGGGGAAACTAAACCTCACCCCAGCGAGGAAATTGAACGGCAGCGACGGGTACCCCAAAACCTCTTCGTACTTCCGATTCAGCATGTTGTCGAGCCGGCCGTACATTTCCACACCGTGAGGCAGGCGGTAGGAGAACCCGCCGTCAATGCGTTGGTAGCCCTTATCCGGGAACAGGCAAGGCAGGTCATAGTAAGAGCAGGCGCCGAGCCCATCGTTGGGCTCGACGTCCAGAACCGACCCGCGTATGTAGGCATTGGTGTTGAGCATCAGTCGGCCATGCTGCCAGGTGACGTTATACCCCGCGGAATTGCGTGGCTGGCCGATCAACGGTTGCCCCACCTGCAGCGGCGCCAACGCCAGCGACGATCCGTCGAGCGAGAGAACGGCGGTGTTGTCCCGCGTATACTCCACCGACATCTGCAGCGACCTTATGGGGTGGACCTGGAATGAAATCTCCGCCCCCTGCGCGCGCGAGTTGCCAAGATTACCAGACGTGAACGAGCTCAGATTGGTCAGCGATCCCCCCAGCGTCACAATCTGTTCCTTGAAGTGGTTATTGAAGTAGGTGGCGTCCAACACCGCCTTGCCCTGGAAGAATCGCTGCTCGATTCCGGCGTCGAAGCTGATGCTCGTTTCCGGTTTCAGATGGGGATTGTTGGTGAAAGCCAGGTTGAATCCGTCGGGCGGGCGGATGCCCGTACCGAAACTTGCGTGCAGGCGGGTTGCATCCATGGCGCCGCCCCCTGAATCGCGCAGCATATACGCCGCCGCCACACGCGGATTCACTTTCACAATCGTGCTGGGAGGAAGCAGCGGACGGTCAGAGGAATCATCGGGCGGCAGCGAGTTCGTGCGCAAATCATCCACGCGGAAGCCCGTGGTGAGATAGAAACGGCGTGTAGGACTCCAACGATTCTCCGCGAAGAAGGCCAAACTGGTGCGGGGAAGCAGAAAGGGCACGCCGTTTGAATCGGCGATGTAAGTGTCCTTCACCTGCTCGCGGTTATATTCAAACCCCGCCACGAAGAAATCCGTGTTGGAGACCGCCACTTCGCTGCGCGTGTTCACAACCCCGCGCAAATTGTTGGAATAGGAATCTCCATAGGGTGAGCGGAAATAGAAATCGTTGGTGGACAGGCTGGCGCTGGTGACCTGCTGGAATCGGGAAGTGATTTGCTCGGAGTAATTCCCCCCATATCCAAACATGTTTTGCTTGTCGCGGGAGTAAGTGTCAATTCCCGTGAAAAGCGCGTCCGGATCGGATCCGTAGGGGCCGGGATCCCCGCCGTCATTGGCGTTGCCAAAGAAGTGGAAATCCAACCGCCGGCGCGGGCTGCGGTGATAGCCCAGGCTCAAAAAGGCCGATTGGTTGCGGTAATTGTCATTGGTAACGAGCCCGTCGGAGTTAAACCGGGAAAGATCAAAGCCCCAGCTTAGACCGTGCTCCATGCCACTTCCGTCCACCACAAAACGGCGCGTATAAAAGCTTCCGCCTTCCGCCTGTACGGTAAAATGCGGAGTGCCTTCGCCCTGGGTGGTCACAATGTTGACCACGCTGGTGACGGCATTGGGGCCATAGAGCGCGCTTTCCGGACCGCGCGTCACCTCCACGCGCTCCACGCCATCGGCCGGGAGAGGGGCGAAATCGAAAGCGCCGCCAAATTCGTTCATCTCGATGCCATCCACCATCACAAGGTTGTAGTTGGACTGGCCGCCACGAACGTAGACACCCGTCTCACTTCCGTAGCGGCCCGCCTGGCTCACCTCGACGCCCGGTATTCCGCTTAGAACGTCCAGAACATTCAACGCAGCGCGATCGTTGATGTCCTGCCCGGAGACCACGGAGACGGAGGAGCCGACTTCCGATGCCAGGGTGTCTCCCAGCGAGGCGGAAACCACCACTTGCTGCTCGACGGCGCTCAACTGCAAGTGCAGATCGAGGGAGTGGACCTCCGCCCCGCGAATTTCCACTTCCACTTGCGGGGAGGCAAGCCCGGGCGCGCTCGCCACCACTTGATACTTTCCATCGCCGAGGCTGGCAAATTTGAAGGTCCCCTGGGAATCGGTTTGCCGCTGTTCCAAGACCACCATGGATCTGAGCAGCGTTACGTGGGCTTGCGGGACGGGGCTGCCGCTGGGGTCGAGGACGGTTCCCGCCAGCGTTGCTGCCTGCGCGGCGGTTGCAAAAAGAAGCACCAACAAGGCACACAGCAAAAGCGAGGACCAGGGGGATGAATGAGAAAAGAATCTGCTTCTATCGGAAATGGCCGGGATGGGCATGCGCGCGTCCCGGTGCTTGCAATCATGCTTCATGACAAGAGACTCCTTCTCCCCGTTCTCACGACGGGGGCAGGCGGAAGGAATCCCGAGGCTAAAATGAAAAAGCCTTCCTATTCCTCCAGGCGGAATTCGGAAGGCTTCGCAGTCTTCCCCAGGACTCTTTCCGTCGAAGAGTTAGGTTGAATGAAAGTTCCCGGGCAGGTTTCCTGGCTTTCGGGTCATCGCCGCATCCTCAGCCTTCCCCTTCTGCGCGAAGCAGAACAGTGGCTGTCCGTCAGCTTACGGACTGGGAGGATGCGGCTCGCCGATCACAGTGGCGGGACCGCGGCCGACTCTAACGGCCTTTCCTTTTTCCCCGTTGTGCAAACGGGGCACCGCAGGAACTCGCGTTGTCAAAACACCGACAACGCCATGCAAATTAGCATTTCAAGACCAGAGCTGTCAATGGGGTTCGAATTCGGTTACTGTTTCAGTTTGGGGAGTTATGTAGAAAATGGAAGGAGTGGACATTATCCCAGATTCTTCTCTTTGAAGTTCTAACTTGTGGGAGTGCTCTAAGCATCCCTTATGGGTGTGTCAAGACAATTAGAATGATGGTGTCTCCAGTAAGAGGTGGAACTACGGATGCTGTTCCGACTCTCGTAGTGAGGTTTTCTGGAACAGCAGAAGGACCACTAACAGTTAGCGGAATCTTCGTGAGCGCCTGGACAAGGCATTTCGCTGCCGATTGGGTTTCAGCAGATGCTCCTTGGCGAAACCATACATTCAACCCGTATCCTTGCCAGGTGGCAAGCAATGGTTCTGGTGGCAATTGCCAGCCTGCCTCCTTCAGAACACCAATCAACGCCTCTGATAGCCCTATCGTATCTTCGCCGAGGGGCGTAGAAGATACTACAGCCCCATTAACCTCAAATACCCAAGCGCTGCGCCGAACATCAATTTTCTGGCCGGAGAATGGCTTAAGTACGTCCACGAGTCTGCTTCGATTTTCACCTCTAAGCAGGTTCGCTCGCGGCCCCTGTGATGCTAATTTCTCCTGTAACCTAAGTGCTTCAACCTCCAAGCCAGCAGCACGCTCGTTCGCCGAAGCTATCTGGCTCTCGAAGCCTTTGGCAAGCGCTCGTGCCTCTTCGGTTTCTGCGGTTAGTTTTACTATTTCGGCTTGCCGATTTTTTTCCTCGGCATTTGTCAGAGATCGCAGCCTTCGGCTCAATAGAACATGCCGAACGCCGAATATGGCCTCTCCGAGCACACCCACAGCGACAATGAATGCGAAGATTTGGAGCAGAACATCTAATCTTTCGATGGATGCCTCAAGCGCTTGTCTCATATTCCTTTCCAACAGGGGCGAGGATGAGGAACCGTTCTATGATTTCGAGGCACTGATCGTCCTTTTCGCGGGAATCACCTCGCTATGCATTTCGTTTATGTTGCTTGCGAACAGTCCCACGCAACAAGCAGGTAGTCCGCGTCTTTTCCGTAGCGATTATCGCCACCCTGCCGTATTCTATCGCGGAGTCGAAACTCCGGCGTCCTTTTCTTTCCGATCGATATCTCTTTATCGCCGTGCGCCTGCAAATGCGTGTGCGCGGGTCGGCAGGCAACCACACGCGATCCACCGACAAACCGCTGGGAGCTACGGGCGCATCGGTGAGGTCACCGGTGTAATCATGGACGCTCGACCCAGTCCTTTCGCTCGCGATGATATTACAAACTGTTTTAGTGTAGCGTCCGTCAGCCGACGGATTAAGGTTGCGGCGTCCTTTTCCCCGATGTTTCTTCATCACCGTGCGCCTGCTTCCTCGGCGTACAAAGTTGATGGAACTGGCAATTGTCGAGCTTTAACGCATATGCCGGCATGCGCCCCGAGGAATCCGTCAGCCGACGGACGGCTTGACCATCGACCGCGTGAAAACCTTCGCCGCCCCCCGGACTCGACTTTGAGAACCGCCACGGCTCCCCTTCAGGATGAGGAAGAGACGCGGACCGCAAAGGCGGCGGTCCGCGCTGCGCACTCTCGCACCTCAGAGAGTCTGCGGCTGGCTCATACAAGCTGGATTGTGAGCCGGCCGCGCCCGTCAAAACGGCGGCGCGGCCGGCTCAGGTCTCAAAGCCGCCATCTCCAATTAGAGGTCGACCTGAAGAAGGTTCCCAGTGCGCGCTCGACCGCCTCGACGAATCGGGCGAGATCATGAGAAAGAGTCGAAACCGGCCGGCCAACTACTGCGGATCGGATGCTGAGGAGGCCCCCGCGGTAGCGTTGGACCGCAGCGGCAAATGCCATGCCCAGGGTGAATGCGACAAGGCCCAATACGGCAATGGATTCGAGCAGTTCATCCACATTGAGTCGAATTTCCATAATCCACCTCTTTTTTCCGGGGCCCCAAATTCATGCTTTTTATGGCCCGGGATAGCTCAGTGAAAGCATGGGCTTATCCATCGGCTTTGTCAATGCCTAAGTGAGGAGTTTGTGATGATATGTATATGATGGAATCACATTCTTGATGATGATAGGATGTATTCTTGCTGCTTGTTCTGGATGGAACTCTGTGGCGCAGCGTGATATCATCAAGCCGTGGTGCTTGCGCAATCTTCGCGCAATCTTCACGAGTTTGTACTTTGGAATGGAGGTGAGTCTCATGAGCAATCTCAACCCATACGATGTCGCCCGGACCTACTGGACACTTCCTCTCCAAGATCGCAATTGGTCGAGGGTTGCGAGCGAGTTGAAGCTGGACGATCCGGACAGCAAGGTTGTCCAGAACCGCCTCGGCAGGCTCGCCAGGAGTTGGGAGGAGAACGGCCTTGTCCGGCACGTAGTGATCAAGCAAGAGCCGGACGGCGATAACCTGCCTCGGTTGCCCGACTTGGAACAGAAGCTTCGGCGTGCCTTTGCACTGCGCGACGCCATCGTTGTGGACTTCCTGACGGTTGCACGCAGCCAAGGGGCATCACCGCCGTCAGAGGGCGCGGTTGGCGATCAACAGCGGGACAACGATCTCCACGAGGCGCTTGGGCGGTGGGGTGCCCGAGTGTTCTTATCGATCGCAAGGCACAACGACATAGTGGGCGTAGGAGGCGGGCGGGGCCCGTTCTTCACCGCCGAAAATTGCAGATTCCGAAGCGGACTTCCACGCCCGAACGAGATCGTCTCGCTAACCGGCAACATGGCCGCGAACGTTTGGGGTGACACTAAGAGATTGTGGAATGTCGCCAGCATGGACGCCGACTTTGTTGTCAGCCGTCTGGGAGCGGTGCTGGGGGCAACCAATCAGGCACAACTGAAATCGCCCATTGCCTGCGGTGACAGCGCGAACCCGCGCACACTCAAGGGGGGCGGTACCCCCTCAGGAAAGGGTTCGAGGGACAAGCGCGTGAGGCCGCAACGCAAGCCTGCAATCGCCATCGAAAAGGTCAATTTAGCTCTTGTGGGAATTGGCGCCCTCGCCGGGGGACACCGACTTCAGTTCTACGATGATACCGAGGAACTCTATCTTGTAAGGGAGGAATTAAGGGCCCTGTGGAAGCTGGTTAGGGATATCGACGCTCAGGTAGCAGACAAAGATGGTGTACCCTACCACATCGCCGGAGATATATGCAACCGTTTGATTATCAACGACCTGGCAGGGCACCACATTCCGGAATGGAAAGTGGACGAACCGAAGCGGCAGAAGCTGGCGGAGATGGTGCGAAACCTAAACGATCGGTTCCTGAGTCCTGAGGAGTCCGAATTTGCCAAGATCTGCGAGAGGGGAGCGGTCATTGCAGTCGCCGGCGGCCGGCACAAGGTAGGTGCGATATACCAGGTCCTGGCACAACGCAAGCCGTGGATAACACATCTCGTGACCGACAGTTTCGTGGCCGAGAATATTCTTGCGTGGGATCTTGCCTCATCGGCCGGGGCAGCGGTCACACCACCTGCGTAAAACAGCGCGGGAATCCACCACTTCCGCCTCTGCGACCGAGTGCGCTCCCCGGCGAACGTAGCGGCGGTCCATAACTGCTGTGAACGCCTGCCCGCAAGCGCCGCAAGCAACGTGGGGGAGAAAAGGTGGGGAGAAAAGGTCAGGGGGAGAAAAGGTGTCAGGTTGAGCGCCGGTATAAACCGGCATGCAGTCGAGGATGAAAGAGCCTTGCAGGTCGTAGCGCGGACCGCCGGTTTTGCGGTCCGCGTCATTTCGCTCGCGATGATATTACAAACTGTTGTAGTGTAGCGTCCGTCAGCCGACGGATTAAAGTCGCGGCGTCCTTTTCCCCGATGTTTCTTCATCACCGTGCGGCTGCTTCCTCGGCGTAAAATGTTGATGGAGCTGGCAATGGTCGGGGGAAAAGTGTCAGGTACCTTTTCCTCTCACCTTTTCTGCCTTGCCACTTCCACGATTAGGCCGTCTATGTTCAATGTGGTGGAGGTTCTTCCGCCGCCTGCCAGCAGGTAACGAGTTTGTATCATACCATTGCATCTACCGTGGATTGGGGTCACTATAAGCGCATGGGTAAGACAAAGGACTTCGAGTTTCAGGAACCCGCTCCCGTCCTTGCTGATGAGGACGAGGAAACGCTCGCGGCCATTGACGAAGGCATTCGTGATGCTGACGCGGGGCGAACCGTACCCGCGGAAGAAGTCCGTAAGCTCTTGCCCCAGTGGATTACCGCCTCCTCTACTCGCAAAAGTCGCTGAACGATCTCGACGGAATTCTCGGGCACATCGCCGAGGAAGACGCTGAAGCCGCTTCCCGCTTTGGTGCTACCCTGCTCGGTCATATTGATCTGCTCACTCGATTTCCCCGCTTGGGCGGCGTCATCCGAAAACGATCCCGAGTGCGCAAGTTACTGCACAGCCCTTTACTGGTTTACTATCGAGTCATCGAAGACAAACGCCTGATCGAGATCCTTCACGTCCGCCATGGGGCGCGGAAGCAAGCCACTAACCAGGATTTGGGCGAACCGCACACCACTACGCGGTTCTAAACTAAACCTGCGGCGTAGCGCAAATTTGTTTTTCTCAGGGAAAAACTACTCTGGTACGCCGCTCTAGAGTTGGCGGAAATTACGCCGATCCTATCGAGACAACGCGACAATTGGGTGGGACGGCGGGGGCCCGATAAGATCGGGATAAACTCGCCCGCTGCTACGATCGGCTTAGTTTACCCAGCGCCCGTGTTTGTCTTTCTTCTCCTGGTCGCGCATGTACACTTCGAACTTCTTGCGCAGTTGGGCGCGCCGCCATTCGTGGTACTTAAGTTGCCAACGATAAGGGAGAGACCACCCACGTAGGTAGATGTACCCAAAGAGCATCCCGCCCAAATGCGCATAGTGGCTGATGCCGGAGCCGGAGCCGAAGGAGCTTACGAATTCGATTGCCCCCATGATGACCACGAACCACTTTGCCTTGATGGGGATGATCATGTAGAGATAAATGAGCCGTTCGGGGAAGAGCATCCCATATGCCAGCAGCAGTCCATATACAGCGCCGGAACAACCGATGGTGGCGGTCGGTATTCCCGGCCGGAAGAGCGCGTTCAGGGTCACATCCAGAATTCCAGCGCCGATGCCGGTAAGGAAATAGTAGAAGAGAAACTTCTTGCCCCCCCATTGGCTTTCGAGGTCTGACCCAAACATCCACAACGCGAACATGTTGAAGATGATGTGGAACCAGCCTCCATGCAGAAACAGGTAAGTTACCAGTTGCCAAACGTAAAACTTATGAATTACCAAATCCGGCTGGAGCGCGAACCATGCAAAGGGGTAGGCAAAGATTTCCGAATGGAAAATCTGAAGAGGAACATAGGTGAGAAGAAAAACCGCACTCGTGATGATAATCAGCTTCTTCACCATCGGTGTGAGCGGCGGCCCGAACGAGTATCTGACTTGGCGATAAGGCGACATCACTAGAAGCGTATCACAGAACGGGGATTAGGGGCTGGGGGTTGGAGATTCGGGCAAGGCTCCGCCAAATTCCGTTGGGGCTGAGAAATACCCCTCACCCCCACCACAAGCAGAGCGTGGGGCCCCCACCGCCTTGCGGTCCCCCCTCTCCCCAGCGGAGAGGGCACTGATGTTGATTTCTTTCCCTCTACCTTGGGGAGAGGGGGGACCGCAAGGCGGTGGGTGAGGGGTCACTTCATAGGTAAAGCATCCGTAGCTCTAATGATGCGGCGCCCCCGCTAACCGCAAGCCTTACATAATCGCCGTGGGCGGCGCGGGCTCGTCGGGGCTGCCGGCATTGGCCAGCGGGACCCGCACCAAGGCGACGATCAGCACGAAAAGCGCAATCAGTGCGACCACAAAAGGCGGCGCCCATTTCAAGAGGGTAACATTATGGCCTGCCCCCACCAATCCGGCGATGACCAACCCACACAGAGCCTCGCCGGCAATCAGGCCGGAAGCCGTGAGCACACCGGCGTTATCCACGCGGGCTTTCTGGGCATCGTTCAGGCCCGCGCGATCCCGCAGCTTGTCGGTTACCCAGCGGATCACACCACCAACGAAGATGGCGAAGGTGGTCCCCAGCGGAAGATACATGCCGACGGCGAAGAGCATCACGCTTTTAACTTCGATCATGATCAGCGCGAAGCCCATCAGAATTCCGACAATCACCAGCGGCCAAGCCATGTCACCGCCCACGATGCCTTTGGCGAGCATCGCCATCAATCCGGCTTGCGGCGCGGGCAATGCGGGGCTGCCGAAATGGTACGCCCGGTCGAGAACCGCCAGCGGGAAGAAGAGGACCAGGGAAGCGACCACGATGCCGAACAGGTCGCCGACCTCCATCTTGGCGGGTGTGCCGCCCAGAATGTACCCCACCTTGAGGTCCTGCAACATCTCGCCGGCCACGGCGGAAGAAACGCACACTACGGCGGCGATGCCGAGCACCGCGGTGACGCCACCGGCGCCGGAGACGCCCAGAGCCACCATCAGCAGAGCCGCAATCACCAGCGTACAAAGCGTCAACCCCGACACGGGATTGTTGGAGGAGCCGATCATTCCCACCAGGTTTCCGGAGACTGCGGCAAAGAAGAAGCCGAGCACAATCATCACGAAGGCCGCAACCACCGCGCCGGCTATGATTTTCGAGCCTGTGAGATTTCCCGCGCTGCCGATGAAGTAGTAGTACAGCGCGATCATGGCCAAAAACACCACGCCCACGCCCGCAAATATCACCTTGGAACTCAGGTCGCGGTCGGTGCGGTTGGTGGCGGCATGGGCAGCGGCCGATTTTTTCAGATCGGTGATGGCGCGCGCCATACCGACGCCCAATTGCTTGCGCATCTTGAATAAGGTGTAGGAAGCGCCCACCAGCATTCCGCCCACGGCGATGGGGCGCACAATGGAAAAATAGATCGCTTGCGCCAGCAGCGTCCACGCGATCGGTTCACCACCCGCATGGGCCGCCTGGATGGTAGGTCCAAGAACGAAGGTCAGCAGCGGAACGAGCAATCCCCAAGCCAGCACGCCGCCGGCAAAATTCAACGCTGCGAGCCGCGGTCCGATGATGTAACCGACTCCCAGGTAAGCCGGGCTCACGTCGGGCGCGGTGAAGATGGTGGCGCCGCCCGTGACCGTGGTGGCCACGCTGGGATTGGTGCTGGTGCGCAGCAGCAGTTTCTTTCCCAGGGCGCTAATGCTCACGGGAAAGGTGTTGTTCGCGGAAAAAACGTTGATCGCACCCAGAAGGTACATCAATCCGCCAAAGCCCATGTTGGCGAATAGAATCTTGGCGGCCCGGGAGCCTTGCTGGCCGGCCTTGTGGATTTCCGAAGCGGCCACGGACTCCGGAAACGGAAGCTCCGGGTCCTCCACCATAACCCGGCGGAGAAGCGTCACGAAGAGAATCCCCAGCGTGCCGCCAATCACCATCAGCGCCACGGCCGTCCAGTATTTATCGCGGCCCAGTCCCGGCCACAAACCCGCCATTACGAAGGCGGGAATGGTGAAGACGGCGCCTGCCGCCACCGACTCACCGATGGAGCCCACGGTTCGGGCAATATTCTCTTCCAACAGGGAACCCTTTAGCAGTCGTAGCAGTGCCATGCCGATGACGGCGGCGGGATAAGTTGCCGCGATGGTCATTCCCGCCTTCAACCCGAGATAGGCATTGGCGGCGCCGAGGATGGCTGTCATCACCAATCCGATCAGCAAGGCGCGAAGGGTGAATTCCTTCATGTCCATAGTTTCGGGCACGTAGGGAGTGTGCTTTCTTGGGCTGCTTCCGGACTCAGCATTGGTTTCGTTGCTCATAGGCGTTTTCCTATTATGGGCTGCTTCCGAGATAAACTGATCTCCGTTAACTCGGTGCTCAGAACGGTTTCAACACGCGGCCACGGAATCACTCCGTCAGTTTGCGGGTCGCCGCGCCAGTGTCTGGGACACATGTCAGGCCCCCAACTTGGCCCGCAACTTTTCGCTCACGCGCTTGCCGTCGGCGTTTTTGCCGGCCAGTTTGGCCACGGCCGCTTTCATGGCCTTGCCGAAATCCTTCGCCGTGCTGGCGCCGGACTCGGCGATGGCGGCCGCTACCGCGGCATCGATATCCTCATCACTTGCCGCGGCGGGGAGATAGGCTTCCACAATCTTGATCTCGGCCTCCTCCTTGTCCGCCAGGCCGGCTCTTCCACCTTTACGAAAGGCCTCGACGGACTCGCGGCGCTGCTTGGCAAGCGTCCGCAGCACCGCCAGCGCTTCCGCGTCGTCAACGGCTTTTCCCAGCTCGACCTTCTTGTTCATCAGAGCGGCTTTCATCATGCGCAACACGGAGAGCTTGAGCGTCTCCTGCGCCTTGAGGGCCGCCACCAGGTCTTTCTCGATTTTCTCGACAATAGGCATAGGCGCTTTCCCTTCCGGATTTCCCCGCGACTATATCACAAAGATCACGCCAGAGGAGCCGCAACCCAACGTGTTTTGTGGGTTGGAGTTCGATGTGGGTGCCCTTCTTGCGGGCGAAGCCCGCTTGGGAGTGCAGTCGCAGCAGCTACCGCTTTTCTCCTTCCAGCGATGGCGCGATGGCGGTAGGAAGCAAAGGCGGAAAGCGGTGGCTGCTGCGACCGCACTCCAAAGCGCTTCGCGCAGGCTTTTCCCACCGTACCACATCGTGTGCGCGCGTAGCTCATCTGCATATGGCCGGAGCGACAGTGCGAAGGTATCGCTTCCCCGAGCCGTTTGTCTCTGATGAGCAGGGCTACCCACACTGCGGCCGTTCAACGTTTCCCGATGTCAATTCGATCTATGGGGGTGGGTTTGACGGCGAGATCACCTCGCTCAGGAATCCAAATGCCTCACATAAGGAATCGGGGAAGCTGCGGGGCCTTGCTTGGCCGCGTCACGGCCGGAGAGGAAGGAATTGTGGGGGAGCGACTCGATAAGGCGGCGCGTATAGGCATCTTGGGGTGAGCGAAAAATCTGTTCGGTCTTTCCGCATTCCAGAATTTCTCCCTCGCGAAGGATCGCCACGCGGTGGCATAGCGACGCGACCGACAGCAGATCGTGAGAGATGTAGAGGATCGCCATATTGAGTTCTCGATTGAGGCGAGCGAATAATCGGAGGATCTCCGCCTGCGTCACCATGTCGAGAGCGCTGGTGGGCTCATCGGCGATGAGGACTAATGGCCGGTGAAGAATGGCCATGCAGATCAATACCCGCTGTGCCTGGCCGACACTGATCTGGGAGGCGTGGCGACGCAGGAAATCTTCATCGGCCGGCAAATCCACGCTCTCCATCACCTCGCGGATGGCCGCCTGGCCATGGTGGCGCGAATTCGAGGCATGAGCTGTCCACGCTTCGGACAACTGCGTGCCAATCCTCAGCACCGGGTTCAGGGAGGAGGTGGGGCTCTGCAACACGAGGCTCATCTCCCGGCCGCGGACCCGTTGCATCTCACGCTCGCTTAGACGCATCAGGTCACGGCCGTTGAACATGATCTCACCACAGGCACGGCCTCCCCGGAGTTGCAGAAGTCTCAAGGTGGCCAGTGCCAGCGTGCTTTTCCCCGAGCCACTCTCACCTACCAGCCCCAGGATTTCACCCCGCTCGATGTCCAGGGCCACGTGGCGAAGCGCACCGGGCTTGCCGGGGTAATCCACCGAGAGCCGGATCGAGAGCAAGGATCCCGGGGTGCTCATTTCTCACTCCCGGCCCCGGCGGTAGCGAGGCGGAGCCTCTCCGCGTTCCAAAAAGCCTGTGGCCAAATCACCCCCGGGTCGGCGTTCTGCACGGATGGAGATATTGCCGTCAGAGCGTCTTTCGTAACCAGATATAAACAGGGGGCCTGTTCCCAGACGATTTCCTGCACCCGATCGAAATCGGCTTTCCGTACTTTAGGATCGATGGCCTTGGCCTGGCCTTGCATCAAGCGATCGATTTCAGCTTCCCATGGCGTGGCCGGTGACTTTTGATTGGGATTCCAAATATGCTGGTCCGCCGAGCTGAGCCAGACATTCATCTCGCCGTCCGGATCCAAATCGACGTTCACCAGGCCGAGCAAGCACGCTTCATAGTCAAAGGACTGGCTGATGCGCTCGATCAACGAGGCAAAATCCAACGTCACCACGTTAAGGCGGATGCCCAACTGCAGCAAATCCTGTTGCACCATGGCGGCGATGCGCTCGCGCGTTTTATTCCCGGCATTCGTGATTAGAGAAAACTCCACCGGATGGCCTTCGCGATCCTTCAGGGTATCTCCATCCTTGCGAAAACCGTCCTGATTTAACCGTCGCAGAGCCGCTTGGGGATCGAACGGGTGCGGCTTCAGGGATTGATTGAACCAGATACGATTCGCCGGTGAAAACGGGCCCACGGCGGGGCTCCCGTGCCCACGGTACACCACGCGGACGATGTCGCCGCGGTTGATTGCCTCCGAAATGGCCCGCCGAAAATTCTGCGATCCGAACCAGGCCTTCTTGTAGGCGGGAAGGGGCGACGTGGGCACCTGGTTGAACCACATCATCTCCGACTCCAGTGACGGCCCTGCGTCGCGAGCCGATGCGGATGAGAAGGCAGCCAAGCGTTCGAACATCTCCGGGTCAAGATTGTTGATGAGGTGGATATCTCCGCGCCGGAAACGAAGCATTTCCGTCTCACGGCTTTGCTGGGTGTCCAAGCGAATGGAGTCCAGGTAGGGCAACGGGCGTCCTTGGTCGTCGCGCTTCCAGTAATAGGGATTGCGGCGTAATAGCACATAGGACCCCGCCTGGTATTCAGCCAAGTAAAAGGGCCCCAGGACGGCCTTCTCCTTCTGGGGTGATTTCGAAGATTCGATAGCCAGTTGATCGAAGAGCCTTTCCAGGCCGGCGACAGGCGACGGGAAGGAGACGGTAATGCTGTGAGTCCCGGAAACCGCAGTGCTGACTGAGCCGCCGGCCGGCCGGAACGCGTCGCCAACAGGCGAGTGCAGGCCGGGGTCCATTAGCGCACGCATGGTGAAAGCCACGTCTTCGGCCGAGAACGGCGTTCCATCGGAAAACGAGACGCCTTGCCGCAGTTCGAAGGAAATTCTCCGGCCGCCGTCCAAGACCTTCCAGGAGGTAGCGAGGGCGGGCTCAAAGGCCTGCGTTTTGCGATTCACGCGAATAAGCACGCCACCGGTCAGATAACGGACTGTCTCAGAAGCTTCATCCGACGCAAGAAGAGGATTGAAGGTCTTGGGTTCGGCGTGCAGGGAAAAGCGAAGTTCTGCACCCGACTGTGCAAACACGTTACCGAGCAGGGCCCAAGTCAAAACGAGGTAAAAAAGTAGACGACGACTCATACAGAATTCTCCATCCGCGAAAGGGCAATCTGAAAGCAGCTCATGACCAGGAGCAGAAGGACGGCGGGGGCCAACGACCAGGGGTTGGCCATAATCACCGTGTAGTCTCCCAATTCCCGCAAAAGGTTCCCCCAGGAAGGCAGAGGCTCGGAAACACCGAGTCCCAGAATCCCGAGGTTGGCTTCGGCAATAATGTATATGGGGATCAGAGTCCAGAACTGAGCCAGCAGAACCGGCGCCAGGTTCGGCACCACGTGAACCATGACCAGGCGGAGTCCATGGCAACCGGATGCCCGCGCCTGGAGAATGAAGTCAGACTGGCGCAGGGACTTGGCGCCGGCGCAGGCTACGCGCGCCGTGGCGGGCCAACCCAGCAGGCCCAGAAGCGCGAAAGTGATAATCACGGAAGACCACGCACCCGCGTTTAGGGGCAGCATGGCCCGCGCCGTCAAAAGTAGGAAGAACCAGGGTAGGGAAAGAAACAGGTCCGTGGCGCTCATGGCGAGCTGTTCAGCGCTTCCGCCGATATAACCCGCCGTGCCGCCGATCACCGCAGCGATCAGGGTGGAAAGCAGCGCCGCCGCGGGTCCCAGGGAAAGTGAGACCCTGGTGCCATAGAGAAGCCGGGAGAAACGATCGCGGCCCAAATCGTCGGTGCCCAGGGGGAACTTCCAGGATGAGCCGAGGTTGAGAGAATCACGAAACTGCGTCGCATAGGAAGCGGGCGCGATGAAATCCGCCAACAGAGAAATTACGAATATGGCGACGAGGATAGCGAGAGCGATTTGGCGCAGCCGTTTCATTGTTGATGTCTAACCAAAGTCCCTGCCGTGAGGTCCGAGGCGAAGTTCGCCAACAGGGTCACGATGGTCACCAGAACCGTCAGGTTTACCAAGAGAGGCAAATCGCGACTCAGCGCTGACAGCCACGCAAGCTGACCTATTCCGGGTGAACCGCAAATCACTTCCACGGGGATGGAGGCTCCAAAAGCGAGGGTTACGGAAACCCCCGCCAAGGCCAGGATTTCCGGTCCCGCCACCGGGAGTATATGCCAGAGCAGGATGCGAGTTCGCCCCAAACCCTTGGCGCGGGCGGTCACAATATGTGGAAGCGAGGACGTTTTTACCACCAAGTTTCGAACATAGCGGAACACTTTGGGAAAAACCACCAGTCCAATCACCAGGGGAACTGATCCCCTCAGAAAAAAGAGCAGCATGGCCAGCACGGTGGAGGGCAGGCAAAGGAAAACCCCGCTGGCGACCGTGGAAAGCAGATCGTACGCGCTGCTCCGGTACATGGCGGCGGGAAGAGCCAGCGCCAGGCCGAGAAGCCAGCCCACGGCCAGCCCCCATGCGACCGAGCGGAAAGTCACGGGCAAGCGTTGGGCAAGAAGCTCACTCACCGGACGCCCCAGGGATCGCGAAACACCCAGGTCGCCCTTGAGGATCCTGGCCCAATAATGTCCATAGAAGCGGAAGATGTTGCGGTCCTGAGCGCGGGCTTGGCGAAGAACCTGGACGCTCTCTCTGGCCAGGCGAGGATCGAGTTCATCCTCATCGACACTGAACCCTGGAGCCAGGCGCACCAGGGTGGCTCCCAAGAAACCTCCCAGGACCACAGTGAGCATGATCATGAGGAGTTGTCGGGTTACGCGCCTTATCCACATTCCTCAGCGCCTTCCAAAGAGCGCGCCAGTGTCCCCAGTCGGAAGCTCGCGATCGAAGTCGCCCTTCTATTTGTTGTAGAGCGAGTAAGTTCAACTCTCCCCTCGCCCCTTTGGGGGAGAGGGGGCAGGGGGTGAGGGGGTTCACGAATAATCAACGAAATTCTAACTCAGGGTGCTAGTTGATTGCAGTTGCCCGGAAATTGACCTCAGGTGGCCCTGACGTGACCCTTCACACGCGACGACATTGCTTGTTGACGTACATGCGGTGGTCTGCTTCGGCAAGTAACTGCTCGGCATCGAGACCGTCCTTCGGGTACACGGCTTCCCCAGCGCTCAAGGACAGCAGGGGTTCTTTGCACACCTGAATTCCCACATCCCTGGCAATGTTCTGAAATAACAGCGATTTTTCTTTTATCGCTGCGGTTTCAAAACCGGGCATGATAGCGACGAATTCGTCGCCCCCCATTCGCGCCACGTAGTCATACTCGCGGCACGTCTGCTTCAATCCCGAGGCCACCGAGCGCAGGACCAGATTCCCCACCAGGTGTCCGAAGCGGTCGTTGACCTGTTTAAAACCGTCCAAGTCGCAAACCACGACCGCCAGAGGGGTGTGCAGCCGCTTGCTGCGAGCCAGTTCGCTGTCCAGATGCAGGAAAAGCGAGCGTGCATTCGGCAGCCCCGTCAAGTAGTCGATGGTAGCGGAGTTTTCCACGGTTTGGTACTTCAAGGCGTTCTCTATGGAAAACCCCAGCTTGGCGCTGATGGCCAGGAGAATGCGCAGATGATCTCCCGTAAACGCATCTTTCTCCCGCCGGTAAAGCCCCAGCACGCCGACGATCCGGTTAACCCCTTCCAGCGGCACGGCAAGCGCGGAGAGCAGAGGAGATGCTTGGCCCTCACCTTCCACGAAGCCTCGCTCCACCGACGGGTTTCCATTCACAATCGGCTTGTGGTTTTCCGCCACCCAACCACAGAGGCCCTCCCCCATACGAATTCGCAAGGAGGCGAATTCGCGGAAGCTCTCCCCCGACACGTATTCGGGCACCAGGTGGTCATCTTTGCAAATGAAGACGGCCATGGAATCGTGAGGGATGAGCCGCTTGAGACGGACAGCTAAAACCGATAGGGTTTCGTCCAAGCTGAGAGAGTTGCCCAAGGCTTGGCTCAGCTCGAAGAGCATCTGCCCTTCTCCCCGGGCGGCGGCGATGGCCTGGAGGAAGTTTTTCCGATCGCCGGCCAGAATCTCTGCCTGGGGTGTCTGAAAACCTGCCCCCGGGGCTTCCCCATGATCAATCCTGGCTATTCTCGAGAGCGGTTTTTCTATCCGGTCGGCGGGTCCATGCGCCCCTAGTCCGGAACCCGGGCGAATCCTGCTGACGACTTCCACTACGCGCGGATCAAACGCCTTCCCGGACTCTCCCTGGAGCACGGCCATGGCTTCTTGATAGCTGAGGGCCCGCCGGTACTGGCGGTCAGAGGTCAGGGCGTTGAGGGAATCCACGGCGGCCAGAATCCGCGCCCCGATGGGGATCGCTTCTCCCTTCAACCCATCCGGGTAACCGCTTCCATTCCATTTTTCATGGTGCGAACGTACAATCGGCACGACCTGATAAGGAAACTGCACGCGCTCCAGGATTTCCGCGCCGACGACGGGATGAACCTTCATCCTCTCGAACTCCTCGGGCGTCAACCTGCCGGGCTTGGTGATGATGTGCTCGGGCACCGCCAGCTTGCCCACGTCATGAAGCAAGGCGGCGGCGCGCAGGGCGTCCTTTTCCTCTTCGCTCAGCCCCATTTCTTTTGCCACTTCCATGGCCAGGAGCGGCATGCGCTGCAGGTGGTCGTGGGTGGTCTCATCTTTGGCTTCAATGGCCAGGGCCAGGGCCTCGATGGTGCGCAGATGCAGAGCCGCCACCTCCTCGGCGTGTTTCTTTTCATCCTGCAGGCTGGCCAGGTAAAGGGAGTACGATCGGTAGATCCAGTACCCTACGGGAAAAACCAGGAACGTCGTATACCATTGGACATAGCGATTCATGAGGCTGAATATTCCGGCGACGGCTCCTCCCACCAAATAGCATGGGAAGCACCAGAAATAGCAATCATGCCAGGTTTTCCACATCGGCTTTTTTTCGGTCAGACAAACAATGGTGGTGATCTGGAGGGTGTTCAAGACAAAAAAAACGGCAGCCGGCGCCACCAGTACCAAGGGCTGCCCGTAGATGTGCACGAGATTCCGGCCCCACTGGTAAACCATGAAGGCGGCATAGATGGAGGTTGCCGTACTTGCCATGTTGAACAGGATTTGAATCAGTTGGGGACGCTTTGCCGTCTTCCAAACACTTTGTAACAAGGCGGCGCTGGAGCCGACCACCAGGGCTTCGAGAAGACTCAAATCGGCAATGGCGAGCAGGTAGAAGAAGAAGGCCACCGAGATGGTCCCGGTGATGCCAGGCAGGCGGACCTTCATGCGCGTGGCCAATAGCGCGAGCAGCCAACAAGTAAAAAAAAGCGGCAGGTCCTTCCATGCGCCTTCCCGCGGGGCGATGGCCAGAACAGTCAGCCCTACTAATAGAGATAGAGCAAGGTAGGCCTTCGCCATGATCGGCAAGGTTTTCATAAAAACGGCTCCCCAGAACTCCGGCGCAGCAGACGACTGATCCATTCTACCGCTAGAGTCAAGGAAAACTCACAGGAATTTAACCTGTCGAAGATCGCGTACCTCCCGCTAAGAAAGAATACCCTCTGACTTCTGCCTAATACGGTGACGGATGAACCCCCTCACCCCCGACCCCTCGCCCCCTTGGGGGAGAGGGGTCGGGGGTGAGGGGGTCGCGTCACTCAATTCTGCAATACCCGCGAAGTCGCACGTTCCCTACGACAGGGACGGGCTGGACACTGCCTTCCTGATCTGGAGCCGGTAGGAGACATAGACCAGGACCAAGAGTGGCAAAACCAGAAAGGAAGTCTGCCACCCTTGCCACTGACTCGTTGCAATCATCACACCGGCGAAAGCCGCTCCCACAAGGTAATAGGGAAACGACCAGAAACAGCAGTTTTGCCAAATCCCATACAACGGTTTTTCCTCAACCAGGCACAACACTGCCGCTACCATCACAACATTGCAAAGGTACTGGATTCCGGTGGCCAGCACCAGGAGTGGGAATAGGGAGTCTCCCAACGCCGGAGCCAATACCAGCCGGCAGACTGCGAATGCGAGCGCGGCGCTAACCATGAAGGTGGCAGAACTGAAGAAAACCTGAACCGGCGCCGGCCGTCGCTGCGGCTTCCACAGGCATTGCACGGCTGCTGCTGCCCCGCTGATGACAATGACCTCTGGGAGGTGCAATTGGGCAATGGCCGCCAAAATCGGAACGAAGTTCAGCGAAATGGTGCCGGTCATGCGGGGCAAGCGCACTTTGAATGTGGAGGCCAGCAGCGCGACGAGGAAGTACCCGGAAAATCGCATCCATGCCTGCGCCCCCCAATGCGTTGCTGCCCAGGCAACCAGCATTAGACCTCCCGCGATCACCGCGGAAATATACAGTTTCGCCCCGACGGGCAGCTTGCCGGCGTGGTCCTCCGTTCCCTCGGGACTCGCCTCGCCGTGTGTCCGAATCAACAGTCCGTAATAGAAATGAATCAAGTAGAGGGGCGGCAGGAGGATTATCCAGGTGGCAGGCTCCGCCGGCCGGCCCAATAGCGGTAGCACGCCCACAAAGGCAGTCCCCATGAGATAATAGGGAAACGACCACAGATACCACTGCTGCCATATTTCCTGCAAGGGCTTGCCCTGTAAGAGGGAAAGGACGCCGGACACCAGGACCGTGTTGGTAACGAAAAACACGCAAGCGATAACGGCCAGAGTTACGGGTTGATGATCCGTCAATCCCCGGCCGGATAATCCGTGGGCAACCAGGAAGCAAAGGCCAATGCTAATAGTCAAATTGGCTATATTGAACAGGACTTGGACAACTTTTGGCCGTTGCTTGGCGTTCAGGGTCGTTTGCACCAAGGCGGCGGCACAGCCCGCCACGAGGGTCTCGGGAAGGGTGAAATAGAGAATACCAATCAAAATGAAAATGAAGCTGACCGAGTAGGTACCGTCAATCCCGGGCAGCCGCATTTTGAGCATCGCGGCCAGAATAGCCAACACCACGTATAGGAGAAAGCGACGTGGATGGGGTGAGGTCCAGTGTAGCAAGGCGGGCGCCAAGATAAGCGCTCCCGCTGCAATCACCCCACTTATATATGCTTTGAGTTTCGTCGACATTTTGATCCTCTGGACTCCTACTTCGCCGGGGGTTAGGTTTCTCCAGGCTTGGGTGAAATCGCCTCCCTACAACCCAATCGACCCAGGCCCGCGCCCGTCCTTTCCTCTCTTCCGGGAGGAATTGTCTTTGCTGCTCAGTGGTTAACATTCGGCTCCTGCCAATCTTGCTGCACCCAAAACGAGCACGCTTCCTCCTCCACTTCTTTTGGGTGTCCTATTTCTCTCCGTGGGCGGCCACTATGCAGTCCGCAGCCATGGTGCTGGTTCCATAAACGACGTTAGTGCCCCACACCACGCCCGTACCCCAGACCACGCCGGTGCCCCAAACCACGCCCGTGCCCCAAACCACGCCCGTACCCCAAACCACGCCGGTTCCGGACAACACGGAGGTGCTTCCCACAGCGTTAGTGCCCCAGACCACGCCCGTGCCCCAGACCACGCCCGTACCCCAGACCACGCCCGTGCCCCACACCGCGGAGGGATCAGTGACTAAGACCACGGTGCTCGTCGTCGGATTGTAGGCGACGGTGGGCGATAGGGCCGTCCCCGTGGCCACATTGGGATTGGCCAGCGCCGCGGCGATATCCAGATAGCCGGCCCCGATGGTGAAGATGTCATAGTAACTCGTGTAAGTAACTCCCGTCGTCGGTTCCGTGGCTTGGCTGCTGGTAGGGAAAGTCTTGGAGGCAGTCAGCATCAGGGTGGCTTTGACCTGATCGGGCGTCAACGACGGGTTTTGCTCAAGCAGTAGGGCCGCCGCACCGCTCACCACGGGAGTCGCCATGCTGGTTCCGCTCAACGTGTAGTATGAAGGAGAAGTTGAGCCGTCGCCCGCCGAGTTGTAATAGGTATTCGAGATCAGCGTCGTGGGTTCAGTCGTGGGGAGGGTGTCATTGGGGTTGGCCAACAGAGAAACTGTCAAGTTGCCGGGCGCCACGATGTCAGGCTTGACGACGAGGTCGATCATGGTCGGACCCTTCGAGCTATAGCTGGCGACCATGTCATCCGTCCGGTCGGGGGTCCCCTCGTTCTTCATGGCGCCCACCGTGATCACGTAGGGATCGTTACCGGGCACGGTGATGGTCCCGTAGCCGTTTTCGCCGAAGGTGTTATCCCGGCCGTCGTTGCCGGCGGCAACCACCACCACAATGCCGGCCTGCCAGGCAGCTTCCACGGCCTGGTCCAATGGGTCCTGCGTATAGCTTTCCATCACCGGGCGGCCCACGGAGAGATTGATGACTCGAATGTTGTAGGTACTGGCCAGGGCAATGGCTTGGTCGATGGCGGCGATCACAGAACTGTCGTTTCCCGATCCAGTTTCGTCCAGCACTCGCAGGTCAATCAGGTTGGCGTTGGGGGCGATACCCTGCAACATGCGCGTGCAGGTGGTGCAGATGGAATCGGCGCCGTTCCCCGCCACAATGCCCGCGACGTGCGTGCCGTGTCCGTAAAGGTCATCGGTGATGCCTTCACCAGTAAAATCCTGGCTGTAGACGACGCGGCTGCCCAGATCGTCGACCTGGGTGATCCCACTGTCAATGATGGCTACCCCGATCCCCGTGCCATCGAGACCTTGTTGCCAAGCTACAGGGGCGTTCACCGTGGCGGCAGTCACATCCAGCTTCCCGTGCACCTTGCGGTCTGGCGTGATGAAGGTTACCTCCGGGTTATTGGCGAGTGCTTGCAACTTACTGGCGCGCACCCTATACACCCCGGCCCTGACCCGTCCATACCGTCTTGTCAGCGCCCCACCCTGGCCGCGCACCCATTGGTGGTCGGCCTCGGTCGGGACGTGTTTGTACTGGACAATGACGTCCACCGTCGATTTTGGATCAACTCCCTCGAGGTCACGCCCGAGCTTACTTTGCTTCCCATACATCCAGCCTGTGGTTGTAAGCAGGATGACTAATCCGATGGTCAGCTTTGATCTCATGGTCATATCTCCATCTTCTTTAGTGCGAATCACTTCTAATTCTCGCCGTAAACGCTTACATTGGCGCCATCCGATGATGAAGCCGTGCTCGTGCCCCACACCGCACCCGTTCCGCCCACATTAGTGTCGGTGCCCCATACAGCGCCGAAGCCTTCCGTATTGCTCGTCCCCCAAACTGCTCCCGTGCCCCACACTGCCCCAGTTCCGTTCACAAGCACCGAGGTGCCCCAAACCGCACCAGTGCCCCATACCGCACCAGTTCCCCATACTGCCCCTGCACCATTGACAATGTGGACTTGACCTGTGGTGGAGTTGTAAACCGCAGTAGGTGACAGCGCGTTCCCCCAGGCTAGGTTTGGATTTGCCAGCGCCGCCTGGATATCCAAGTAACCGGCACCAATAGTAAAGATGTCATAGTAGCTTGTATATATAATTCCCGTAGCCGGGTCCGTGCCTTGGCTGCTGGTGGGGAAATCCTTGTAAGCCGTCAACATCATCGTGGCCTTGACCTGATCGGGCGTCAAAAATGGGTTTTGCTGAATCAGCAGGGCCGCCGCGCCGCTCACTACAGCCGTAGCCATGCTGGTCCCGCTCAACGTAAAGTAGGCGGTGGAATTCCCCATGCCCCCCGCCTCATAGTAGGACATGGGGATCAGCGTCTGGGGATAAGTCGCGGGGAGTGTGTCGTTGGTGCTGGCCAGCAGAGAAACCACCAGGTTACCGGGCGCCACGAGGTCAGGTTTGACCACGTGGTCGATCACCGTGGGTCCTTTGGAGCTGTAACTGGCGATACGGTCGTCATAACGGGCGGGCGTCCCCATGGTCTTCATGGCGCCCACCGTGATCACAAAAGGATCGTTGCCGGGCGCCTCGATGGTCGCGTAGCCCTCGTTGCCCAGGTAGTTATCGCGGCCGGCGTTGCCGGCGGCCACTACCACCACAATGCCTGCCTTCCAGGCTGCTTCCACGGCCTGGCACAGCGGGTCCAGGGTGTAGCTTTCAAATACGGGCCGTCCCAACGAGAGATTAATGACGCGGATGTTGAACATCCATTTAAGTAGGATGGCTTGGTCAATGGCAGCGATTACGGCGCTGTCCGTACCGTTGCCGTTCTGATCGAGCACGCGAAGATTAATCAGGCTGGCATTGGGGGCCATGCCCTTGAGAGTGCGCGTGCATGATGGGCAGGTCGACATCTTGCCGTTCCCCGCCACAATGCCGGCAACGTGCGTACCGTGTCCATAAAAGTCAGCCGTGCCGGTGCCCACAAAATCCTGGCTGTAGACGATACGTTTGGGCCCGCCAGTTTGCAGGTCTTGGGAGCTCGAGATGCCGCTATCGATAATGGCAACGCCGATGCCCGAGCCATTCAAGTTTGCCACCCAGGCGGCCGAGGCATTCACGGCGTCCGCCGTCAGATCCAATTTGGCGCGTAACCCGCGATCCGGCGAAATGTAGGCAACCTCAGGATTAAGGGCGAGTTCGGCCAAAGCGCTCGCCGGCACCGTGTACACCGCGCCCTTTATCGACTGAAACTGTGCCTTTAGCACCCCGCCGTGCTCGCGCACCATCTGATGATGCGCCTCGGTGGGGACGTGGTTGAACTGGATAATGACATCCACCGTCGAGTTGGCGTTAATCCCATCGAGGTCACGCCCGAGCTTGCGCCCTTGGCCGTAAGCCCAGCCTGTGGCTGTGAGAAGAATGATCAATCCGATCGTCAGTTTTAATTTCATTGTCATCTCTCCGCTGAACTGCTCCTGATTCTCAGCGCAAATGACCACACTCAAATCCCATGAGTGCGAGATCCCCATACTGCCCCTGCTTCATACATAATCCCGTCCTGGTCGGTGGTGGGGCAATCAACCACCCTGGGCCGCGGCAGTATCCCGGCCCCAGATCCATCCCAGAGTTCGTTCCTTGCCCCAAGTTGGAATAAAAATAGAGGACCATTTATAAGGCCGGGAGCCGCTTGCTGATTCTTATCGCTCATGACGTGGTACTTAGGGGTTGAGGCCTGGTAAAAATGGACGGTCACATCAATGCAACTTGCGGAACTGAGGTTCCGCAATTCCGGCGAGATCTTTGGCGTGGATCGCCGCGAAGAGGCGAAGCCACTGGCTACAGCAGAAAACACAAATACCCAGGTCAAAACCGTACGCAACCAACCCTCGCGTCTGAGAGAAATGGACATTATGGACATTAATTTATCCGTTGGGCAACCGTCTTTCGCTATCCCGACTCTGGCTTGAAGCCAAGATTAAAGCACTCCCGGTGCCAATAGTTCAGCAACATTAAACACTTTTAATTCAATTGTTTGGGGTGAATGGCCAGGTTCAGGTCAGCGCCAAGTTGTCTTGGAGATCGGACGGGAAAGGCTCAAGAATGACTGTATCCTTATGAAAATGCGTTGGTTGTGCAGAATTAACGCTTGCCTGCCAACTTGTCCTGAGGCCCGAGCTGGGACCAGCGAGGAGACGTCAGGAGCCCTGGAATAACTACTTCCTGGCTCGGAGAAACAATTACGGAAAGAATCGTGGGTCAACTTGATGCTGCGGCGGCGAGTTTATTCGTCAGATGACCGACCAAAGGGAAGTCACAAGCCGGCAACTTGGCGTGACCACAAGGGGGGAATCGGGATTAACGTTGGAGACTATCCGCCACCCGCCAAGACTCTTTCATTCACGAACGTTTCGATCAGCGTCCTCAATTCCGTAGCGCTTTAGTTTCCTGCTGAGGGTCCTCGTGGAGATGCCTAGCATCGTGGCGGCACGCTCAAAACTCCCGCCGGTCTTCGCCAGGGTCTGGAGAATCATTTGCTGCTCCATTTCCTTCAGCCGTGTTGGCGTCGTCCCATTGGGAGCACTTACCTGAGCACTGATCTCGGCTGGCAAATCGGCCCTGGTAATTTCCGGACCCTTGGCGCGGACACCAGCTATCACTACTACATTCTTGAGCTCGCGGACATTTCCAGGCCAGGAGTACCGCTCCAAGGCCTCTAGGGCCTCAGTTGAAAACCTGGAGGCAGGCGCCGATTCTCGCAGGAAAAGTTGGGCGAGGGGGCGAATGTCTTCAGGCCGCTCGCGGAGGGGAGGAACCTTGAGGTAGACTTGGCTCAGGCGATAGTAAAGTTCGCGTCGAAAGGCGCCCTGTTTCATCTCTTCCGCCAAATCCCGAGATGTGGCGGCGACAACGCGAACGTCCACCAACACTTTGCGGACTCCGCCCAGCCGATAGTAAGATACCCCGTCCAATACCCGGAGAAGCTTGACCTGCGTCCGGGGGTCCAACTCACCGACCTCGTCCAGAAACAACGTGCCCGTGTGGGCAAGTTCGAACAAGCCCTGCTTCGTTGACTCGGCTCCGCTAAAGGCGCCCTTCTCGTATCCGAACAACTCGCTTTCTACCAAGTGCTCGGGGAGGGCGGCCGCGTTGACATCGATCCAGGGATTGTTGCAGCGTAACGAATATTGGTGAAGGGCGCGGGCAATCAACTCTTTGCCGCACCCACTCTCGCCGGTGATCAGAACTCCAGCATTGGTGGGCGCAACCTGCTGCACTGCATGCATTAACTCCCGCATGGATTCACTGGCAAACATGAAGGGTTTGCCAATGACGGATTCAGCGTGCGGCTGAGGGGCCATATTCGCCATGAGGTGGATACCAGTGTATAGCGTAACAAGGAGTAATCGTCAAGTATGAATATAGTACATGGTTCTGATAACAGTACATAGTTTTAAAAACAGTAAATAGCTATACCCTCTATATGCGGGCTGTATGGCCCACGAACGCAGAGATTTGACAGGCTTAAACAGTGTTTTCGTGGTAAGCTGATTAATGAAGTTTACCGTAAGGGCGTGGAAGAGTTCAAAGTCTGGCGGGCAGGCCATCGTGAAGTGAAGCACATTACCTCTCTCCAGAAAGCGCAGGAGCGAGTCATAAAAGATAATTTCCGGGATGCCCTCTTCACGATATATACTTTCCGGCACACCTACGGAAGCAAAAGATTGAAACCACGGCGAAGCTGCAAGCCTATGTTGAGGCAGCACGGCGAGCCAAGCAGTTAGAGGAAGAACAAGAGGCAGAAGATCTAAAACCGAGCGAGGATGAGTGGGAGCGTGGCGGGCGGGCAAGTCAAAGAAGGCTCCCCGCCCAATCCCCCACAAGGCCCGTAAATTGAGAATTCACCGTTCCAGGCAAGTCGTTTAGTATCAACAATGTGCGCCCGTAGCTCAGCTGGATAGAGCACTTGCCTACGAAGCAAGGGGTCGGGTGTTCGAATCACCCCGGGCGTACCACCTCCAGCGTTTCTTCACCGTCGGCCCCCATTTTCCACGGGTGCAGTGAGAAAGATGCAGGTCGCGCGGAACTGTTGTTTCGGTTTGCGATTTTTCGTTTACAATCGAGGACGAATTGCAGAGGGGCAAAACAGGTCCGCCGTAGGGGCCGATTTTTCCCTGAAAGGATGGGATTCCAACCATGTCATTCACGCGTCACTCCTTAATGAACGCTCTCGTGCTTGTGGTGATCGCCGTAGTTGTGGCTCTCGTGCCCGCCGCGCGTGTTCCCGCACAATTCCCGGGACAGCAACCCAGGGTCGCGGGTCCCTGGATGGACAAGACCTTGTCCCCCGACAAGCGCGCCGACCTGGTGATCAGCCAGATGACGCTCGACGAGAAAATCTCACTCGTGCATGGGTTTCAATCCCGTCGGCCCACCAGTCCCGCGGATGTGCCCCCGCCCACAAGGTCGTTGGGTGGAGCGGGTTATATCCCCGGCATTCCGCGCCTCGGCATCCCCGATTTGCAGATGGCCGACGCCGCCGTGGGCGTCACGCGGGGTTCGGCGTTCGGGCGTTATTGCACATGGCTGCCCTCCGGAACTTCGGAAGCCTCGAGTTGGGACCTGAAGATCGCCCATGAGTACGGAGCGCTGATCGGACGAGAGCTGCGTGACCAGGGATACAACATGTCGCTGGGCGGCGGCATCGACCTCATCCGCGAGCCCCGCAACGGCCGCATCTTCGAGTACAAGGGTGAAGATCCCATCCTGGCGGGCAATATGGTGGGCCAAGAGATGAAGGCTGAGCAGGAACAGGGCGTGATTGGCGACATGAAGCACTACGCCCTGAACGATCAGGAGAATGGGCGCAATTATGTGAACATCAAGATCGACAAGCGGGCCATGCGTGAGAGCGATTTGCTGGCGTTCGAGATCGGCGTCAAGGAATCGGGTGTGGGCGCCGTGATGTGTTCCTATAACCTCGTCAACGGCGACTACAGTTGCGAGAACAATTACCTGCTGAATGACGCGCTGAAAAAGGATTTCGGTTTCCAGGGCTTCGTGCTGTCGGATTGGGGCGCCACCCATAGCACCGCGAAGGCCGCTATGGCCGGGCTCGACATGGAAATGCCGGGGGACAGTTTCTTTGGCGATGCCCTCAAAAAGGCGGTGGAAAGCGGTGAGGTCCCTACCGCGCGTCTCGACGACATGGTCCATCGCATCCTGCGGACCGAGTTCGCGGTGGGGCTGTTTGACGAGCCTTGGGGCCGCGAGGTGCCGGATATTTACAAAGGGTTCGCCGTCGCCCGCAGCGTTGCCGAGCAGGGCAGCGTGCTGCTGAAGAACACGAAGGGGCAACTGCCTCTAAGGGCGCCAGACCTGCGGTCGATCGCTGTGATCGGATCGCACGCCGACGTTGCCGTGCTTTCGGGGGGCGGTTCAGCGCAGGTTAACCCCCCGGGTGGCAATGCCGTGCCGCCGCCACCTCCCCCGCCGGGTGCGCCGCGGTTTTTTAATCGCGGACCGGTGTGGTTTCCTTCCTCGCCGCTGGAGGCCATCCGCGCCCAGGCCCCGAAAGCCAAGGTGGAGTACAACGCGGGCGCCGATCCTGCGGCCGCGGCGGATTTGGCCAAAGCATCGGACGTTGCCATTGTATTCGTTAACCAGCCCACCAGCGAAGGGCGTGACGTCCCGAGCCTCTCCCTGCCCGACCATCAGGATGCCTTGGTGAGCGCCGTGGCGGCTGCCAATCCCCACACGATTGTGGTTCTGGAAACGGGCGGGCCGGTCACCATGCCCTGGATCGACAACGTCAGCGGCGTGCTGGAGGCGTGGTATCCCGGCATCAAGGGAGCGGACGCCATTGCCGAGATTCTCTTCGGTGAGGTAAATCCCTCGGGGAAATTGCCCATGACCTTCCCGCGATCGGAAGCGGACCTGCCACGTCCCACCCTCGCCGACCAGCCGGCCCCGGGCCCGGGCGACCTGAAGCCCGCGTTCCCGGGCGCGCAGTTCCAGATTAATACCCGGCAATTTGAGATCGACGACAGCGAAGGCCTGAAGGTGGGATACAAGTGGTACGAGGCCGAGGGCAAAGAACCGCTCTTTCCCTTTGGATATGGGCTCTCCTACTCGAGTTTTGCCTACTCGCATATCGAAGTGAAGCCGGGCAAATCGCCGGTTGTGAACTTCACGGTGAAAAACACTGGCGCCCGAGCCGGGGCGGAGATTGCCGAGGCGTTCGTCGAGCTGCCCCAGGCCGCGAGGGAGCCATTTAGACGCTTGGTGGCGTGGGATAAAGTCCAGCTCGCTCCCGGAGAGGCCAAAACATTCTCCCTAACGCTCGATCCTCATTACTTGTCGATCTTCAACGCCGACAGGGACGAATGGGAACTCGTGCCCGGCAACTATACGGTTCTGGTGGGAGGATCTTCGCGCGATACGCCACTTAGCATGAAGTTCACGGAGTAGCTCGCGGTACGCCCTTTGCCACGGTAGGGTTAGCCCAGGGTTCTCATCGCGGATTTGAAAGGGCTGATGTAGTGCTGATGTAGCGCCTGATGTAGCGCCGACCTTGAGGTCGGCACGTGCTGACCTAAAGGTCAGCGCTACGACTCACGATTGACCTGCAAGGAGCTTTATAGGTCGAATGGCGTTCGGTGCCGGGGCAGGACAAGCCCAGTCCCCCCACCGGTTGGAGGATTTCTCTTATGCACAAAGTAATGACCCTTTCGCTGGCGATAGCAGCAGCCATCGGTGTGTTCATCGGTATCGCCGATGTCCGTCTGCGAGCGCAGAATGCGGGCGCGCCCGTAGGACTGTTCGAAAACCATGGTGATATCGGCACGGTTCTTCACGCCGGCTCCGTGGAATACGACGCTGCGACGGGCACCTACACAGTGACCGGCAGCGGCGAGAACATGTGGTCCACCGCTGACGCTTTCCAATTCGTCTGGAAGAAGGTTTCCGGCGATGTCACGCTCACGGCTGACATCTCGTTCCTGGGCACGGGCGGAAACCCCCATCGCAAGGCAGTGTTAATGATCCGCCAGAGCCTCGATGCGGATTCTCCCTACGCCGACGTGGCGGTGCACGGAGTTGGGATGACCGCCATCCAATTCCGCGAGGAGAAAGGCGCGACCACGCAAGAGGTGCAGGCCAACGTTACTACCGCGCCCCAGCGCGTGCGCATCGAGAAGCGCGGAGACTATTTCCATATGCTGACCGGTGAGGGTAAGGAACTGCAATTGGCGGCGGGCTCACCTCGTATTCCCATCACGGGGGATTTTTACGTGGGAATCGGCGTTTGCTCCCACGACAAGGATGTGACCGAGCGGGCGGTATTCTCCCATGTTGACCTCGAAACCTCCACGGCGGCCCCGCCGGAGAAGCCGGGGCTTTACAGCACTCTCGAGGTCGTGTCGATTGCGTCTGCGTCGGTGGAGCGCCGGGCCGTTTACGCCACCCCGGGGCGCATCGAAGCCCCCAACTGGACGCGCGATGGCAAATGGCTCCTCTTCAATCGCGATGGGCGCATGGAACGGCTGCCCGCGGACGGTGGCCAGCCGCAAATCATCGATACCGGGATAGCCACGCGCTGCAACAACGATCACGTTCTCTCGCCGGACGGAACTCTTCTGGCCATCAGCGACATGTCGCAGGAGGAGCACAAATCCATCATCTACATTGTGCCGCTGGCCGGTGGCGCGCCTCGCCGCATCACCATGAATTCACCTTCTTATTGCCACGGCTGGTCGCCCGACGGCAAGACGCTGGCTTTCTGCGGGGAACGCAACGGCAATTATGATGTCTACACCATTCCCGCTGCCGGCGGCGAGGAAACGCGCCTGACCACGGCCGCGGGCATTGATGACGGGCCGGAGTATTCGCCCGACGGGAAATACATCTACTTCAACTCCGTGCGCACCGGCCGGATGCAGATTTGGCGGATGGGCCCTGACGGCAGCAATCAGGAACAGGTGACTTCCGACGAATTCAACAATTGGTTCGCGCACATTTCCCCGGACGGAAAGTGGATGGTGTTTCTCTCGTACGACAAGGACGTCACCGGCCATCCCGGAGGCACGGATGTAATGCTGCGGCTCATGGCGCTGGACGGCGGGAAGAAGATCACCGTTCTGGCCAGGCTGTTCGGCGGACAGGGCACCATCAATGTCACTTCCTGGTCGCCTGACAGCCAACGCCTGGCTTTCGTCAGCTACCACTTGTTGTGGTAACGATCCGGTGGGATGCCTTGCATGCCTGACGCGCATTCTTCCCCACGCTTCGCTCTGTGTGTCGCGAGGAAAGCGTTTTTCCCGAACCTGTGAAGCTCCCTCGGACGCCCTGTGAGAAACGGTGGCTAGAGAAGAACCTCAGATACTAATAACCATGAAACCAAGCATGCTGCAGTTTCGTATAAGGTTATAGAGCGGCTGACTGGGCTGGCCGCCGTGAGAGTCAATCCGAGCAAACATAGCCCAAGCACCCGTTGCGGGGGGTCTGTGATGCTTCCCTGGATTCAACGCCTCCGAATCCAGGGGCAGACCCCCCCTGTTTTTGAGATTTGCGGCTCTAGCTTGGGAAGGACCGCCAATCCCCAAGGCGTGGGCCGCGCTGGCATCTGCCGCTTGTAACTGTCCGTTTCCGTGCTGGTGGACCGTGCCGGGACGCCGGACGAAAACGATTCCAAGGAGCAATGCGATGAACACACGCTTGATGAACCTCTATGGGGGATTATTGCTCTCCACCCTCGTGGCGATGTGCGGTTGCAACACGAATGGCGATCGCGTATTCACCGGCGAGACGCGCGAGGAGTCGAGGACGGTCGAGCAGGGCGCCGCTCAATTCGTGCGTATAAACCTGAGCATGAAAGCCGGCGAGCTTAAAGTCGCGGGCGGCGCACCGCAACTGCTGGATGCGGATTTCACCTACAACGTGCCGGAATGGAAACCGGAGGTGAAATACCAGGTGAGCGGCGGCGTGGGGAGCCTGGCGGTGGAGCAGCCGGGGTCAGGCTCGGCCTCGGGCAATACCAAAAACGTATGGGACCTGCACGTGAACAATAAGACGCCGATGGAAATGACCGTGAACATGGGCGCCGGGCGCGCCGCGCTGACGCTTTCGGGGCTGACGCTGACCCGGCTGGAATTGAACATGGGCGCGGGCGAGATTACGGTGGACCTGACGGGCAACTGGAAGAAGGATGTCTCCGCCCAAATTCACGGCGGCGTGGGCAGGGCGACCGTCCGGCTGCCCAAGGACGTGGGCGTCCATGTGGTTGCGCACGGCGGACTGGGGTCGATCAACGCCAACGGCTTCATCAAGCAGGGCGATGCCTACGTCAACGACCAGTACGGCAAGTCGCCTGTCACCCTTCAGATCGAGGTCGAGGGAGGCGTGGGCGAAATCAACCTGGAATTGGGCGGAGAGCCACCCGCGGCGTAAAGCCACCGGACCTGCTCTTGCAGCCGAAAGCCCAAAGACAGGAAGGGTCGCCCGCCATTAAGATCGGGGGCCTTTCAGCGGCGACCACTCGGCGGCTTGTATCTACCCGCTCATGGAGACGAAACAGAAGGGTGGCCGCATGGACCAGAGGACCCTTACACATGGCATCAACAGGAGTTTCCTGCTGGTAATACTCTGTATCTTGAGCGCCGCCACTCGATACCTGCGCTCCGCCCAGGCGGACTCGGTTTCGCGCTCCAGCCGCTTCCCGCACGACTGCAATCCCGCCGGGGTCACGGACAAGGACATCAAGAATTTCCACCAAGTGGATGCCGACCTTTACCGCGGCGGACGGCCCGCTTACCGGGACAAGGTGTACCTGGATCTTGCTGCGCTCGGAGTGCGTACCATCGTCAACCTTGAGACTACCGAGGCCGGGGAGGAGGAGGCTGCAATCAATCACGTGAACCAGATACTCTCCCAGAGGCACTCGCCGCCCATCACCTTTGTGCACTTTCCCATCAGCATACTCCCCCAAATCTCCCTGACCGGCGTCCCCGATGAGGGAGAGAATGGAATCCGTCATCTCTTCGAGGAACTCCAGCAGGCGCCCAAGCCCATTTTTGTGCACTGCGAACATGGGAAAGACCGCACCGGGGCCGTCATTGCCCTTTACCGCATGAGGCGGGGAGAGATGTCTTTCGACCAGGCATATCAGGAGGCTCTGCACTACCGATTCGACGAATCCTTGGATGGCGGTCTCATAAAGACCCTCAAACGGTACCAGGACCCGAAGAGACTCGCTGATCTGCCCGACCCGGACCCTTTGCCTGCATCCCCTATAAGCGTTTGCATCGCAGGCTCCCCCGCCGCACCATGAAAGAAGAATGACCCGGCTTCCGTTTCCTGTATTCACCCAAGGCCGGTCTGAAGGGGCAAGGTGACGCGGCCCACGGCTGAAAGCGCGGCGTGGCTGAGCGGCAGGTTCTTAGTTGTCTGCCACGCATCACGTCATGGATTCGACTTGGCAAGCAAGATTTCGGAGCTGGTCACGTCGTCGTGTTGTGCGGGCTTAGTGTTAGGCTGTTCAGGGCCGGTTTTGTCCAAGTCGTCCGGAACATGAGCTTGACGGCTGCGGGAGATATGCAATGAAGCATAGAATGTCGATCGAGGCCGGTGGGCCAAGCATTCTCCATCTAGGCGAAGGCCCAGAGGAAGCAGGGTTTATGTCTGTGTGCATTCCTTCGTATGAGCGCCCTCAAACCTTGTTTGGGATCCCAATAGCCTGGACACCGAAAGAGTTGATCGAGCCCATGTTAAAACCGGGGGCGCATGTCTATGCGGACGTGGACTTGGAACCGCCTGGCGGTGATCCCGATATCGTGGCGATTTTTGGCATTTATAGTGAAGACGCGCCCGGTCCGGTCAGTATCACCAATCTGGAGATCGTGAAACCATCATGATCTTATGGGGGAAGCAAGCTTAGTGCGGACCGGTCGTAGGGTCCGCGCCTTTTTGTGGTCAATTGGGGACGAACCGCCCCGATGCATCAGGGCGCTACTCGCTAAACTGCTCGTGTGTCGCAACCCCGCGTCGGAGTCGTGGTAGCGTCATGGGGCGGATCGAATACCCATAGCGGCGCTCGGCGCCTGCCCGCCTCAGCGGGGAGCGCCGAATCACAGCCCCGGAGGGCCTGCGCCAGGGGGTTCATGGGGGCCGCGCTGCGCGGGCGTTGTGACAGGCACGGATGTCGCAAGCGCAGTTGTGTCAAGCAAACAAAGAATTGCTTGACACAAATGGAACAGTAGGTCCAAACTGGCTGCCAATGGACCCGCTCACACCAGAAAAACTGCCGGTCGCGCTTACTTGGGAGCCGCTGATTCCGCTGCTCGGAAAGGCTCGCGTAATCTGCGAGAGCGACGAAAATAGGTAATCCCCGACCCTGAATTTAAAATCTGACGTTGCCGCCGCCCTTGAAAGCTTGGCTGCCGCCCAGGGGATATCCGTGGAAGACCACTTCCAACAGCTCGTGGAAAGGGAGCTTCCGGCCGGGACCTCAGAACCTGCGCCTTTGGAAGGCAGCGGCATGGTTACGGAGAACGGCCTGCTCGTCTACCGCACGGGGAAGCCCCTGGCCGCCCCGGTCGTGGATGAGGCCCTCCGGCGCTCCCGCGAAGAAAGATCCAAGCGTATCCTGGGCAACCTTTCTTGAAAATCCTTTTCGACAGCTCCGTTCTCGTCCCTGTCTTCTACGCCGATCGTCCCCAGAGATCGCAAAGCTTGTGAAAACTCCGCTCGAAATATGACCGTTATTGAGGGCCGCGCTACGCGGGCGTTTTGACAGGTACGGATGTCGCAAGCGCGGTTGTGTCAAGTAAACCATGAATCGCTTGACACAACTGGTCCTATCAGGCGGCATTAGGGATCGTATCCGGCGCTTCTTCCGGCAGAATTTCAAACGTGGTCTCGAGCTTGGCGGTCTTGGAAATCATGGAGCCTACCGCGCAGTACTTGGTTTCCGAGAGGTGAATGGCCGCCCGCACGGCCTCCGGGTCGATTCGGCCGCGCAACCGGTGTTTGATCTCCACGCGCGTAAAGTGGGAGGGCGGCTCAGAATGCTGGTCGGCGCGCAGCACGATTTCATATCCCGTCACCTTTTGCCGCTTCTTGCGCAGAATGCTGATGACGTCAAAAGCCGTGCAGCCGCCCAACGCCAACAACGCCAGCTCGATCGGCTTGGGCCCGCTGTGGCCTTCCGCGTCATCAATCACAAAAGCGTGGCCGGTGCCCGACTGGGCTACGAATTGGCGGCCCGAGCCTTCCACCGTGGTCAAACACAACTTGCCTTCAATCATGCGTCACCTCATTTTGCTTTGGCGCCGGACGCGCCCCATCCTTCACGATGATGGAAAGCCCGCCGGCGGAAGAGCCATAAAGACTGATGCCGCCCGACGCCGCTTCCTTAGGCATTTCCCTCACCTCAGAGATATGAATGCAATTCGTAGGGCGAAGTGACAGAAAAGTTCTGCGCTGGGGTGGAGATACGACATTATGAGCGCCATGTTCCGCAAAATCCGCTGCGAACCCGCCGAACCTTCAAATTCTGACCTATATCACAACTGGAGCGGACATACTGTCATTATTCCTATTCCTTTCGCTTGCCCCTGGTAACGTTATCCTCGTAACTAATTGATTCTAAAGCAAAAATGACACAACAGGATGGCCTCCGTCCCTTATTCTTGGGCATTTGCCCTTTAACCATAGTACTTCTTGCGGCTCCGCTGTTCTCGGCAAAGTAACCGTCGCGAATTTGAGTTATACTGGCGCTCGTGTTGGCCGGCAGAACAGATGGGGATGCTCGCGCGGTTGGCATCCTTACAGGATGGATTTGCACGCTCCCCGAAACGCCATGTAGAAAAGGACTCTCGCTTGGGATTGGAAATTATCGACATTCGCCGGTTTGAGCCCAACGAATTCTCAAACCTCCTGGAAGCTGAATCGCGCGCCTGGCACGACACGCTGCGGTGGGATTTTTCCGCTTCCACCCGCATCATCAATGCTTGCCTGCGCGACCAAAGGCTTTCCGGTTACGCTCTGGCGAGTGCAGAGGGGATTCGCGGCTACTGTTTCTTTTTCTATGATGGAGAGAAGGGAATTATCGGGGACCTCTTTGTGCATCCGGAACTGGCCGGTAGGGGGCACGAACGCGAGTTGCTGGAACATGTGCTGGAGACGCTGTTGGCCACGCCCGGCTTGCGCCGCATCGAAGCGCAGCTTCCGCACTACGAGCGGGAGGAACTGGAGTCCTGCTTTCTGCCCCGCCGGTTTCGATCCTATCTGCGCCGCTTCATGAGTCTTCCCCTGGAAGGCCGCCGGCGCGCGGCAGGAGTGGAACCGCATTCCGTGCCCGCGGCGGAAAAACCCTGGGTGCGCGAGGGCATTGAACTGATTCCCTGGCAAAAGCGTTTCCATGACGAGGCGGCGGAGTTGCTTTATCAATCCTACCGGCTGCACGTGGACGGGGCCATCAACGATCAATACACATCCGTGATGGGGGCAACGCGCCTCGTTGAAAACATCTGCCACAATCAGGGATGCGGGGATTTCCTGGCACGGGTCTCGCGCATGGCGGTGCATCGCCCCACGCAGAAGTTGGTAGGAATCCTCACCGTGGCCTGCGTGCGCGCTCGCACCGCGCATATTCCGCAGGTGGGCGTGGGGCCGTCATTCCAGGGATTGGGCGTGGGCACCGCACTGATGGAGGCAGCGTTTCAGGATCTGGCAGAGGAGGGTTTCGAGCAGGTCACGCTGACCGTAACGGATGCCAACGCCGGCGCCGTGCGGCTCTACCAGCGGCTGGGATTTGAAACCTTCAAAACCTTTGGCGCGTTCATCTACAACGGTGGTTAGGGTAGGGGCTGAGGGTCACAAATTCTGAATTATGAATTCTGAATACGGGGACCTTTGCGTTTACTCCGGCATAACGGGAGTTCGGGTTCTCATATTCACAATGCAGAATTCAGAATTTGCCTTCGCCCCTTATTTACTTCCCCTTAGCTTTGAGCAAATCCTTCAACTCGTCCATGAATTCGCGGACGTCCTTGAAGTCCAAATAGACGGAAGCAAAGCGCACATAGGCAACTTTATCGAGCTTCTTGAGGCGAGCCATCACCAATTCGCCGAGTTCCGTTGCCGGGCGTTCGCGGTCGGGCGACTCCGCCACGTGCGCCTCAATCTCGTTCACCAGCGCCTCCAGCTTGCCCATGGGTACGGGGCGCTTCTCGCAGGCCTTGAGCAGGCCCGCCAACACTTTCTGCCGGTCGAACTTCTCGCGCCGGCCATCCTTCTTGATGACCATGTAAGGGATTTCATCGATGCGTTCGTAGGTCGTGAAGCGGCGGCGGCATTTCTCGCACTGGCGCCGGCGGCGGATGGTATCGCCGATCTTCGCCTCGCGGGAATCCACGACTTTGTCTTCGACGTGCCCGCAGAATGGACATCTCACGTTGGGGGTTCACCTCAGTAATCGGGAGATCCGATGATCAGGTGAAAAAAGGGATCGGGTGATCCGGCGATCGGGCAAACAATAACAAATCAGGCCGAGCAGGCATTTTGCTCTCCGCATCACCCGATCATCGGATTTCCCGATTAGTCCGCCCGATCATCGAATCTCGAGATAGAAATTCGCGCTAGGATTCATCCAAATTCACAGCCTTCTCTTCCTCTTCGGTAATAGCTTCCAACTTGCGGATTGACAGGCCTTCTTGGATCAACAGGAGCAGCCCCAGGACCAGGCAGGGGACGGATATTATAATCCAAAGCAAAATGCTCGCCGCCGTGGCTGGCTCGACCGCAACATTGAAGATCTCGGTTAAGGCTAGAATCACGCCGACTTGGTAGCCGCCGCCGATTCCGGGAAATTGAACGATCAAGCCCAACGCCGCACAGAAAAGGGTCAAGGCCGCGGCCAGCCAGGGCAGGTGCCCAAGATGGTGCCGGACACTCTTGAAGACCAGCCAAACGACGGTGGTATTAAACACCCATAGGACGACGGTCGTCACCACGCTCCCGGCCAGCCCTTTCCAATCGCGAATCACGCTCAGGCCCTCTCCGAAGGAGCGCAGGAAGTGGGCAAAGAAGCGCAGGGCGCGTTGGGGAAGAAAGCCGAACAGTTTCAGCGCGGCGGCGGTCATGGCCTCGGCCTTCAGGCGGAAAAGCACCAAAAGCAGAATCAGCAGTGCGGTGAATACGAATAACACGTGCCCCCACTTGTGCATCTCGTGCAGGACGAAGACTCCCTTGGCCGTGTCCGGATTCACCGGTTCGAAGTATATGGCGGCAGCGAAGAGCACGACCATGGCGATGGTGTCGAGCACGCGCTCGAGCACCCACACCGCGATCATGGAGCTCATCGAGACGTTTTCCTTTTGGGCGATGTAGGCGGGACGAACGAGTTCGCCGGGACGGCCCACAAGGAAAATGGAGCTGAATCCGAGGATCTGCCCGACAAACAAAACCCACAAGGAAGCAGCTTTGATGGGGGCCATGAAGAACCGCCAGCGAATCGCCCTCACCACAAAAGAGCAGTAAACGAGCAGCACCGACAGCAACAAGTAGTCGAGGCGCGCCCCCACAATCGAATGCCATAAGTGGTCCCAGCGGAAATTACGCCACTCGGGACTCCGGCTCAGGTTGTAAAAGATCAAGACGATGACGACGGCCCCCGCGGCCAGCCACACCCATCGCCCCCAAGCTCTTTTCATAGAATGGACCTGCCGAGGTTCTTCTCAGCAAAACTATCCGAAGGGTATCCGGAAGTCAAGCAAAGGACACGGCGTGCCGCGCCCCTTGACCCTACCCCGCAGGGGGAGGAAAATCATTTTGTGGTGGCACGGCCATCTTGGCCGTAGCTGCTCGCGGGCGGGACCCCGATGAATCGGGGCAGGCTACCCGCGCCAGAGATTCGGGGCTTCTACTAGCTTTCGGCCAGCACCCGTTGATAGCAATCGCGCGTGCGCCGGTCAAAGCAAACGAAAAGAACCTTCTCCAGGGCGGGGTTCTTCTCCAGAAAGGTGCGCACTTCGCGCACCGCAACACGCGTGGCGCGCTCCAGGGGAAATCCATAAATGCCGGTGCTGATGGCGGGAAGGGCTACGCTGCGCACACCGTTCTGGACGGCCAGCTCAAGCGATCGCCGGTAACAGTTTGCCAGCAACTCCTCCTCGAAATCATGGCCGCCACGCCACACCGGTCCCACAGTGTGGATAACCCACCGCGCCGGGAGGCGATAGGCGCGCGTCAACTTGGCGTCGCCGGTGGGGCAACCGTGCAAGGTGCGGCATTCCGCCAGAAGCTCGGGCCCTGCCGCTTCATGAATGGCGCCATCCACCCCCCCGCCGCCCAGCAACGAAGTGTTTGCCGCATTCACAATGGCGTCAACTTTCTGCTCCGTGATGTCGCCCTCGACAACCACGATTCCTTCGTTTTGCATCTCGTCACCTGAGGGTACAAGTTCCCAGCTTTCAGCTCTTAGATCCCCAACTCGCGGGCCAGCTTCTTGGCATCGAAAGGCGAACAGTGAAAGATGCGTCCGCCGACATCGAATGTGGGAACCTTGCGCTTGCCATTATTCACGCGCTGGACAAACTCCGCCGCCTCGGGATGCGCATCGATGTCGATCTCCTCGAAAGGCAACTGGTGTTCACGTAGGAATTGCTTGGCGCGACGGGAATCGGGGCACCACGAGGTGGTATACACGCGGATGGGAACGTCCATATCAAGCACCCTGAGCCTTTCGAATCGGGAAGTGTCCGTGGCGAAGGTGGCTGTTGCCCTCAGCCTGCACCCTTTCCATTCCTGCACCTGACCACGAGCCAGCAGGTGATTACAGCGTGATTTTACAACAAATCTGGCGCCAAGATGAATAAGGCAGCAGGGGTGGTGGGGGTGCAGCTCGGCGTGGCGGCTGTGAAAGGGGGGACGGCGAAGAGTGTGCGCGGCATCGAAGTGGAAGCCGCACCCCAAAATTTCTCCGCGAAGAGGTCCACGGCTAATAATTTTCTTCCCTTGCGGGGGGACTTTGTACCGGCAGGGAAGCTACGTTTGCTTTCGGAGCCTCTGCGCGGATTCCAGTCGAGCCATGGCGCGGGTAAGGGCTTTGCGGGCGCGCTCCATGTCTACTTGCGGGTCATTGAATCGCTTTAAACGGTCCTCCGCGCGGACCTTAGCCTGCTCCGCGCGCTTCACGTCGATCTCCTCGGCACGTTCAGCCGATTGCGCCAGCACGATGACGCGATCGCCCAGCACCTCGGCGAATCCCCAGTCCACCGCCAAGGTGTGTTGGGCGCCACCAGACGTGTACTCCAGCTCGCCCGGCACAAGCTCCGTCAGCATGGGGGCATGTCCGGGGAGGATTCCCAAACAGCCATTCTTCCCCGGAAGCGTCACGGCGGTCACAGCATCATGCGCCACCAGGCGATCGGGAGTCACGATGTCGAGGCGAATTTCTGTCGGTAAGGTAATGTCTGCCATAGCTTTGTTCGATCGGTTCTTCAAAAGGCTGTCCGTTGTCCGTGGTCCGTTGTCAGTGGCCTCAAACTTTCGATTTCCGTAGATCGCATGCAGCGGACCACCGACAACGGACTACTGACAGCCTTTCAACCACCCAATGATTCGATGACCCGATGAAAAAATGATCCGATTCCTAGGCTGCCGCCTTCAGCTTCTCGGCCTTCTCCATGGCTTCCTCGATGGTGCCCACCATGTAGAACGCCTGCTCGGTCATGCCGTCGTGCTTGCCTTCCACGAGCTCCTTGAAGCCCTTGATGGTGTCTTCCAGTTTCACGTAGCGGCCTTCCATGCCCGTGAACTGCTTGGTCACAAAGAAGGGTTGCGAGAGGAAGCGCTGAATCTTGCGGGCTCGCGCCACCGTGACTTTGTCTTCTTCCGAAAGTTCGTCCATCCCCAGGATAGCGATGATGTCCTGCAGGTCCTTGTACTTTTGCAGAATGGCTTTCACGCCGCGGGCGACATTGTAATGCTCATGTCCCACAATGCGCGGATCCAACACCCGGGAAGTGGAGGCCAGTGGATCGACGGCGGGGTAGATGCCGATTTCGACCAGCGCGCGGCTGAGCACGGTGGTGGCGTCCAGGTGGGAGAAGGCCGTGGCAGGCGCCGGATCGGTCAGGTCATCGGCGGGCACGTAAATCGCCTGCACGGACGTGATCGAGCCGGTCTTGGTGGAGGTAATGCGCTCCTGGAGTTCGCCCATTTCCGTTGAAAGGTTGGGCTGGTAGCCGACGGCGGAGGGCATGCGGCCCAGCAGTGCTGAAACTTCCGCCCCCGCCTGGGTAAAGCGGAATATGTTGTCGATGAACAGCAACACGTCCTGGCCGCCCACGTCACGGAAGTACTCCGCCACGGTAAGGCCGGTCAGGCCCACGCGCAGGCGCGCGCCGGGGGGCTCGGTCATCTGGCCATAAATCAGGGCGACTTTGGATTTGTCGGGGTCGCCCGCCACCATCACGCCGCCTTCCTGCATTTCCAGCCACAAGTCGTTGCCTTCGCGGGTGCGCTCGCCCACGCCGGAGAACACCGAAACACCTCCGTGCTTCATGGCCACGTTGTGGATCATTTCCATGACGATGACCGTCTTGCCCACGCCGGCACCGCCGAACAGGCCCGTTTTGCCGCCTTTCAGATAAGGCTCGAGCAGGTCGATTACCTTGACCCCGGTCTCAAAAGCCTCCAGCGTGGTGTTCTGATCCTCCAGGGAAGGCGCGTGCCGGTGAATGGGCCAGCGCTCCTGGCAAGCTACGGGACCCAGTTTATCCACGGGCTGGCCGATGACGTTCATCACGCGGCCGAGCGTGCCTTTGCCGACGGGCACGGTGATGGGCCCGCCCTGGTCCTCCACGATCATGCCGCGCACCATCCCATCCGTGGGCTGCATTGACACGCACTTGGCGCGGCCTTCGCCCAAGTGCTGCTCGACCTCGGCGATGACGTCAATGGGGGTCGGCACCTCGAAACCTTGGGAAGTGATCCGCACGGCATTGTATATGGGGGGAAGATGGCCCCCTTCAAACGCCACCACCACCACCGGACCGATAACTTCCACCACTTTGCCAACGTGCTGCTCTGACATCGTGAATCCTTTCAGGAAGCTGTCAGCTATAAGCTCTCAGCTCTCAGCTTTGGGTCCCAGCCTTCACGCTCCGGCACCCGGAATTGGGATTGATTTAGCTGAGAGCTGAACGCTGATAGCTGACAGCTTCTTTCTACGTTGCCGCCGCCCCGCTCACCACTTCGATGATCTCGCGGGTGATGGCCGCCTGACGGACGCGGTTCATGTAGAGCGTCAGGTCATCGATCATCTCCCGGGCGTTATTTGTGGCCGCGTCCATAGCCGTCATGCGCGCCGCCAGTTCCGCCGCCTGCGATTCCAGCAGCGCCCGGTAAACCTCAATCTCCACATAGCGCGGCAGCAGGACATTGAAGATTTCCTGCGCCGGCTGTTCGTAGATGTAATCGATCAGCGCTTCGCCCTCGGGCAGCGCCACGGGCTTGATAGGCAAATAGCGCTCCACCCTCACCCGCTGCGTCATGATGGACTTGAACTCGTTGTAAATGAAATCCACCGCGTCCACTTTCTCTTCCGTGTAAAGCGCGATGATGCTCTGGGCAATCGGCTGCGCCTGGCTGAATTCCAGACGGCCGAAGATATTCACGTGCTCGCCAATGATCTTGACCGGCCGCCGGATAAAGTAGTCCCGGCCCTTGCGGCCCACGAGGACGATGGAAACGTCCCGATCGCGGTGTTCATCCAGATAAACCTGCGCGGCGCGAATCAGGTTGGTGTTGAAACCCCCGCACAAACCGCGGTCGGCGGTGATCAGCACCAGGAGTTGCCGCTCGATGGGTCGCACGGCAAGGAGCGGATGCGAGCGGTCGGTAATACGCGCCGCGACGCTCAAAAGCAGCGTGATCATCTGGTTGGCATAAGGCCGCGCGTTAAAGATGCGGTCCTGGGCGCGCCGCAGGCGGGCGGCCGCCACCATTTTCATCGCCCGGGTAATTTGCTGCGTGCTCTTTACCGAGCGGATCCGGCGTCGAATATCAAGTAGTGCTGCCATGAGAACCTTGGGGAGTCAGAAGTCAGGAGCCAGGAGTCAGAATAGAACTACCATCTCCTGACTTCTGACTTCTGACTCCTTAATTAGGCCTTCACCTTACTTTCTGCCACGAACTTCGCTTTGAATTCGTCCAGCATCTTGCGCATGTCCGCGCGCAGAGCCTCATTGATTTCTTTCTTCTCGACGATCTGTTTGCCCACCGCCGGATACGACGTATCCATGAAATCGTAGAGCGCCTGTTCGAAGGGCAGGCATTGCTCGATCGGCAAATCGTCCAGGTAGCCGCCCGTGCCGGCAAAGATGATGGCGATCTGCTTTTCCACCGGCAGAGGTTTGTACTGATCCTGCTTCAGGATTTCCGCCAGCCGCCGCCCGCGGTTCAGTTGCGCCAGGGTGGCCTTGTCCAGGTCGCTGCCGAACTGGGCGAAGGCCGCCAACTCGCGGAACTGGGCCATTTCCAGGCGCAACATCCCGGCAATCGACTTCATAGCTTTGATTTGAGCGTTGCCGCCCACGCGCGACACGGAGATTCCGGCATTCACCGCCGGCCTGATGCCGCTGTTGAAAAGGTCAGTCTCCAGATAGATCTGGCCGTCGGTAATCGAGATAACGTTGGTGGGAATGTAGGCGGAAACGTCGCTGGCCTGCGTTTCGATAATCGGCAGCGCCGTGAGCGACCCACCGCCCAGGGCCTTGCTGACCTTGGCCGCGCGCTCGAGCAGGCGCGAGTGGAGATAGAAGACGTCACCGGGATAAGCTTCGCGCCCGGGCGGACGCCGCAGCAGCAGCGAAATTTCACGATAGGCCACGGCGTGCTTGGAAAGATCGTCGTAGATACACAAGGCATGGCGGCCGCGGTCGCGGAAGTACTCACCCATGGAGCATCCGGCGTAAGGCGCAAGGTACTGCATGGGGGCAGGGTCGGAAGAGCTCGCCTCGATGACAATGCTGAACCTCATGGCGTCGAATTCTTCCAACGTCTTGATGACTTGGGCAATGGTGGAACGCTTCTGCCCTATGGCCACGTAAATGCAAATCACATCGCCACCACGCTGGTTCAGGATGGCATCAAGCGCCACCGCGGTCTTCCCCGTCTGGCGGTCGCCGATAATCAGTTCGCGCTGGCCGCGTCCGATGGGGATCATCGAGTCGATGGCCTTCAGGCCCGTCTGCAGCGGCTCGCGCACGGGTTGGCGATCCACCACGCCGGGGGCGATGCGTTCGATGGGGCTGAATTCATCGGTGAGGATGGGGCCCTTGCCGTCGGTGGGGCGGCCCAGTGCATCCACCACGCGGCCCACCAGGGCATTGCCCACCGGCACCGACATGATGCGATTGGTGCGCTTGACGATGTCGCCTTCCTTGATCAGCGTGTAGTCCCCCAGCAGCACCGCGCTCACCTGGTCTTCTTCCAGGTTCAGCGCCAACCCCGCCACGTCGTGAGGCAGGGCGAGCAGTTCGCCGGCCATGACGCGGTCAAGGCCGTGAATGCGGGCCACCCCGTCTCCCACGGAAATGACCGAGCCCACTTCCGCCACGGTCACGCTGCGGTCAAAATTCTCGATTTGTTCGCGAATAATCTTGGTGATTTCGTCGGCTTTAATTTGTGCCATTTTTTAGCTCTCAGCTTTCAGCTCTCAGCTTTCAGCTACAACCCTTCCAGTTGTCAGGTTCGACCATGAGCTAGGAATTAGCTGACGGCTGATAGCTGACAGCTCCCTTATTGCTCTAGCAATTTCTCCCTAATTCGGTCGAGGTGGCCGCGAATGGAGCCGTCATAAACGGTGCTGCCGATTTGCGCCACGAGGCCGCCAATCAAGTTGCCGTCAAGGTGGAATTCCAATTCCGATTGCTGCTGCGTCAGCAGGTTAAACCGTCCTTGCAAGAGTTCCCGCTCCTCGGCGGACAGATTTGCCGCGGAGGAGATTTTCACCTGCACAATCCCCATGCGCGCGTAAGCAACGCTGCGGAACGCCTGGATGATCTCCGCCAACACTGGCATCCGGTAATTGCTCATCAACACGCGCAGAAAATTCAGCGCAATCGGCGAGACGCCCATTCTCCTGGCGATGGCTTCCAACACGCTTAACTTCTGCGCCATGCCGACGGCGGGAGTTTCCGCAACCTCGCGCAGTTCCAGGCTTTGGTTAAAAGCCGCGCTGAAATCCTCCAACTCGCTCAGCATCTGGCGGTAATTCCCCGTGGAGGCCACAACATCCGCAAGGGCGCGCGCGTAGCGATTGGCAACAACCGTCGGCATAGCTAGTTTTTCCGTTCTTTGGATCCGAGAGTGGCCGCATATTGGCTGACCAGCCGCTTGCGGCCAGCGTCATCCAGGCGGGTCCGAATCAACTCCTCGGCGAGAGTGACGGCTTTCTGCGCGGCGTAGTTTTTCAGATCCAGCTTGGCTCCACGCACGGCCGTGTCCGTTTGGGCGCGCGCGGATTCCAAAATCCGCGCCGCTTCCTCCGCCATGGTTTGTTGCAAGCGCTGGCGCTCCGCTTCCATTTCGCGCTCGGCGGAAGCCTTGAAGGCGGCAATTTCCGCCTCCAGCCCCTGCAGCTTCTCTTCCACAGCCCGGAGTTGGGCTTGCGAGTCTTCCAGCGCCTTGCGGCCCTCGTCCAGAGCTTTCTGAAGGGCGGCGGAGCGCGAGGTGAAGAATGCCGCCAAAGGCTTGCGCAGTACATAAGCAAGCCCGCCCACAAGGATCAGAAAGTTGATGGTCTTGTAGACCAATTCGCGGGTTGCCTCTGAATTCTTCTCTTTCGCCCCGGTCTCCGAGCCTTGCGACCACGCCACTCGGGGGGCGGCAAATCCTGCGAGGCAAATTGTCAGCAGGCCGAACAGGGCGGCTTGGCGAAGTGTGCGGATCAAATTTTCAACCTTCCTTGCCCGCCGGGGGTCGAACCAGGCTCCGTAAGACTTTGGGAAATCTCCTCCGCCAAGGGTAGGCACGCGGCATCCAATTCCAATTTGACTCGGGACACTTCGGCGGCCAGCGCGGCCTGGGCGTCGCGGGTTAAAGCCTCGGCCTGTTCGCGCGCTTTCCGCAAGGCGGCGTCGCGCTGCTCCAAATTCGTTCTCCGCACCACTTCGCGCTGACGGTAGACCTCTTGCCGGGCAGCTTGAAAGGCCTCTTCATATCCGGCCGTTTTCGCCCCTGCCGCCGCAGCCTGTTCGCGAGCCCGCGCCAAGGCGCCCACAGTCAACTCGTCGCGCTGTTTCATTACCGACGTTATGGGGCGAAAGAAAATCCGGTCGAGAATGACAAAAAGGAGAAAAACCAGGATGACCGTGGGAGTGGCCTGAAGGAATAAGTGTCCGAGTTGGTTAAGGATATCTCCCATGGGGAATGGCTAGGCCTTAAAGGTGTGCTTCATTGGCAACCATACTTGAGACCCGCAAATGTACCACGTGGGTTTTGCGAGTGTCAAGGAAAACGGCGCAAAATCTCACGCCTTTTTTGTCCGATAGAGCTTTGATTCTATTTGGGTTACTTGTCCGTGCCCTCATATCAAGTCATAGGTTTTGATACCTGTGCAATCTTGTGCACATCCGTGAAAGATCCCTTATTCACATCAACCTTCCGGTCTTCTCATCGGCTGATTTCACTCGTACTTGACGAACCCCGGATTGAGGATGCCTTGCGGATCGAATTTCCGCTTCGCCGTGGTAACTGCGGCCCATTGCTCGCCGTAGTGAGCCTTCCATGCGGCATGGTCGAAATTGATCCAGCCGGAAAGATAGCGCTTGCCCCCCATCATGCTGGAGGCTTGGCTCGCCATGTGCATTCGGGGTAATACCTCATCGATAAATGGGGGCGGGACGGCAGGTAGAATTCCGAAGCCCATCAGGAATTCACTCTGGGGGCGCATGAAAAGCGGCGCGCGCGACGCCGTCCCACGGGCCGGCCAAAGCAGGATGTGACCGCCCATCATGGCTTGCGGCGGCAGGTTGGCGAGGACTTGCGAGATGTACATCGCCGTCGTTTGCCAGGGCAAAACGCACTCCATCCAAGGGTGCGCGTAGTCCCAAAAGCCTCCGCGCCTCCAGAGTGCAAACAGATTGTCAAGCCGGGTGAAGAATTCCCCCATCTCGCCGTCCTCAGTGTGAACGTGTTGGTAAAACTTAAGCCCCTCCAGTTTTTCCGCAGCGCCTTCGGGCGATTCCTCCCCTTCCGTCTCCACCGTCGCGTGCAAGGGGAAGAACCATTGGGCGAAAGGTTGGCGCTGCCCTCCCACTTTTTTGAAACCCTGCGGACACGGTACGCACCAAGATTCCAGATAGTCGAAGCGGGCATCGTTCATCACGGTTTTCAGGTCGTCGAGCAGGGCGGTGAGATCGTCGTAAAGCAGGTAGAAGCTGCGGAAGCGCGGCGCGTGGCGGCGAACTTTGAGGACGGCTTGGGTGATGACTCCGAATTGACCGGCGCCGCAACGGGCGGCGTCAAACAGCTCGCGATTCTCGCCGTCGGAGCAGCGCAGGATTTCGCCCGTGCCGGTCACCACTTCGAGTTCCAGGCAGTTGTCAGCCTGGGTGCCGTACCGCCACGAGGCCACACCCAGCCCGCCCATGGAAAGCGTTCCCCCCACCGTGACGTCGAGATTATTGGTTAGGACCGGAGGTGAAAGGCGCTGCGTCGCGAGGTGCTCCACCAGTGCGCGCCACTTGATTCCCGCCTGCACGGTGACCGCATCTTCCCGGACGCTCGTAACTTGGTCGAGCGAGGTCATGTCCAGCACGATCTGGTCAGAAAGCGACTGCCCGGTTTGCGAGTGCCCCCCGCCGCGCGTCGCCACATGAAGCGAATTCCTCGCCGCGAACTTCACCACGCGCGCCACGTCTTCCGCCGACGCGGGGCATACCACCACCTGCGGCCGGCGCACGATAATGCGGCCAAAGTCCCTCGCCACGGCTTCGCGCGCGGCGTCATCGGTCAAAACCTTGCCGGGAATATCCCGGGCCAGATCGTGGGTCCAGCTCATGTCAATCCCCTTTTAACTCCGCGAGTCGCCCCGCCCCTAATATACCGCGAAATGCGGCCCCGCCGCTCAGTCATCGCCTTCTTGGTGTCTTCGTGACTTGGTGGTGAAAAAACCAACATGCACCACCAAGACAGCAAGAGAACACTTTCCCCAACCAGCCCGCGACAGTTTGTTCTTGACAAATGCCTGTAATTTGTATAGCCTAGAGTTGAGGGCATAGAAGAAGCAGGAGTCAGGAACCGGGCAGAAGAGGGCGAGCGCCATTTGCGAGTCCCGACCGAGTCGGGGCGAGCGCCATTTTCTTGAGCCTCAGCGTCAAGCTCGGAAGGACGACAATGCGCGGCTCATGGAACGGATGGAAAGGTCCAGCTTATGGCATGTTTGGATGTCGCAAACCTGCACATGAAGATCGAAAGATGGACGTGTAGGATGGAACTTGGCAAATGGGCAGAGCCGAGGTTTTCCAAGATGTGTCGGAAAATAAAGGGGTTACCCATTAAGCGCCAAGAAGTCGCAAACCTATATCTTATTAAAATTAAGAGGCTTAGCGTCAATTATGGATTTCGGGTAAATCATAGTGTCCCTGTTTTCCACGATGTGCAAGAAACTAAACAGGTTAGCGATGAATCGAGAAAATCACGATGAAATCTATGTTGTTGAACATAAGGAAGTTAGAATCTTCACGGTGGAGATGGCAGGCGAAAAAAAAGGGGATTGAAAATGGCACCTACATTCGCTATGTTATTGAAAACACATATAGAAAAAATGTCTGCTTTTCGTCTTTCCACGATGTTGATGAAAATAAAAGAGTTAAACGTGTCCTTCCAAGATCTTCCGCAAACGAAAGGAGTTATCGGTTTAGGGGAGCAGGCCCAGGAGACGAGGAAATCAGGTCCAAGGTCAGAAATCCGACATCCAAGGTCGCGGATTGGGGAGGTCCGGGAGTCGAGTTTCGTGGCTCGGCGAGCAAGATTCCGAGTGTCGAATTCCGAAAGCCGAATGCCGAATCCTGAACTCCCAATTCCCCATGCCGAGTCCAAAACCAGAAGGGGTAATGCCGTGTCCCGAGTCCCGCGCCCCGCATCCCAAATCCCTAACCCCGAATCCCGTTTCCCTAATCCCGTGTTCCGTATCCCGTGTCCCGTGTTCCGTATTCCGATCGCAACTCAGTACGATGGGGTCTTGACACCGATGGACCTCGGGCGTTTAATAGGCGGCGCAAGATGGTTGACGGCTGGCGTGTGGGTGGCGCCGCCGAGCAGAGCATTTAGGCCGGGTAGCGCGAGCAAGGTCGGAAGACACTCAGAGTCCCTTTTCCCCAGCCCCATTCGCACCCCAGAGTTAAGCAGCGAACGGAACCCGCCGATGAATCCACGGGGGGAAGTGCGCTTCCCGGCGACGCTGGTGCAGGGGATAGTGGCGAGTGCCTGGTGGCTAGTGCGGAGTGGTTAGTGAGCAGTGGAGAGTGAACAGTTGGTGCTCCAGGTGGAAACCCTGACCGTCCACAATCCACCATGCGCCAGCCACTATCCACAGTTCGCTGCTCTTGGGAGGATCGATGCAGATTCGAAAAGACCCCATCTCCATGAATTGGGTGATCCAGGAAGATGGCGAAACCATTTGGCCGAACTTCAGCGTCTGTCCCTTTTGCCCCGGCCAGGAGGCTCTGACCCCGCATACCATCTATTCGCACGTCAATGGCAAGGGGGGATGGGAGGTGCGCGTCACCCCGCATGTGCGTCCGCTCTATCACATTGAGGGCGATGCGCAGCGCAGCGCCGAAGGCCTTTACGACAAGATGCGCAACCTGGGAGCGCACGAAGTGGTGATCGAGAATCCCGACCACCATCTGCGTTTGTCGCTGCAAAGCGCGGACAACGTGGCGCAGGTGCTGCGCGCATTCGTCTCGCGCCTGGTGGACCTCAAGAAGGACCGCCGTTTTCGCTACGTCAGCGTGTTCCGCAATCAGGGAAAGCTGGCGGGGCAGGATCCCGACCATCCGCACTCCCAAATCGCCGCGACGCCCTTCATTCCGCGCCGCGTGGTTTACGAACTCCGCTCCCTTCAGCGCTACTACTCTGTGAAGGAGCGCTGCCTGACTTGCGACATCGTGCAACAGGAAATGGCGAAGCAAGTGCGCACGGTGGAGTGGGATGACCAGTTCATGGCCTTTTGCCCCTTCGCCTCGCGCTTCCCTTACGAGATTTGGATTCTTCCCCTGGAGCACCACTGCGCCTTTGAGGAGGATTTGATCCACTGGGAGCGCCAGCTTCACTTCGCGCGATTCCTTAAAACCGTCCTGCTGCGGCTGGAAACGGTGTCCCAGGATTACTACCTCGTCTTGCACACCACGCCCAACCTGCAAGCCAAATTCGAACGCACCGACCATTGGCGCACTTTGCGCGAGGACTTCCACTGGCACTTTGAACTGGTTCCGGTGCGCGTTTCCACCTCGCGCTCCTACTTTCTCAAAGAGGTCTACTACAACTCCGTGCTGCCCGAACGCGCCGCGGAGGAACTGCGCAAGGCTAACATCGAGCAACTTATTCACTCCTAGCTGCAATACGTCCGCTTGGGCTTTATCATGGAGGCTGTTCCCGGTGCGACGTTAGAGGGCGGATATGAGGGCAGCGATGAAAATTCAGAATGTGAAAGAGGTCGTTCAGGTGAGCAGCAGCTTTTGGAAATGCTGCAAGTACTGCTCCGCTCTCAAGCTCTCGGAAGACAGCGTGGAAGATCAGGTGAACCACTATTTGCGGCATGGCCTGAAGCTTCTGCACATCGGCACGGAATGCAGCCGGACCGTCGAGGGAGAAATTTGGCAAAGCACCGTGGCGGTGTTGGGAAAGGATGAGCCGGGGCCTGTCGCAAACTCATCCAGTTCTCCTCGCGGCGGAAGAGCGGGGCGGAAGCGCCACCTTTCCGCAGGAAGGTGAGAAATCCGAACTAAGCTTCCAAGGAATCCGCGATAACCAGCATGATGATCGTCGACGCGCACGATCTATTTAGGAAACGCCGGTATAAGGAAGCCGATAATGATCCGGCATGGCGATCTGAGCGCGAGCATGGGATAATGCCTTTCGCATTTGCGTAATACCCGCCGAGGAGGTCATTCATGAAACGTTGGGCGGTTCTGGTAGTCCTGCTCTATCTTGCCATCCTGATTGCGCTGACGGCTCCGTTCCTTCTTGTTGCCTTCTATCCGCAGGAGAGTGTGCATAGCGCTCTGGGAATCTTCTCCGACCGGATGTACTGGGCCGTCCTGGCAGTGATGGTCGTGGGCCAGGCTGTCATGTTAGTGACCCCCGTTGATTTGACGCTGCATCGACCCACGACCCGGCGGTCCGTGCTCTGGCCGACCCTCGCTTCCGGGCTGATGGTGGGTCTGCTCGTCGTAGGAGCGGTGATTTCGGTCAACGAGTACATCAGAAAGGATAAAGCTACCAACAGCATTACCATCTTACTGCCAGTGGTCCTGGTGGTGTGGGCGGTGTGGACCCTTGTCTTCTACCGGACCAGCCGGGACGCCGCGCCCATGGACGTTATCACGCGGCAGTGTCGCTATCTGGTGAGGGGGAGCATTCTGGAACTGCTGGTTGCGGTGCCGACCCATATCGTGGCCCGAGCGCGAGATTATTGCTGCGCAGGCTTTTGGACCTTCCTGGGAATCGCCTTCGGCGTGGCCGTCATGCTCTTTTCCTTCGGGCCGGGAGTGTTCTTCCTTTTCGCCGCGCGCTGGAAACGGCTCCAGCCTCAGCCCGGACGGACCGAAGATTGATCTCGCCGCGAACGTCTGGCGCGGGGCGACGAGCCGGCGGCAAGATGTAGCGGCGAGTTCACCTCGCCAAATGCGGCGTAAAGCCGCCGCTACATCACATCGACCCGCCGGCGGGCGGACCGGCGATTTGACACGTCTGCCCGCGCGGAGTTAGCATCCAATCACCATGTCGCGACGGCACCATGACGCAAGAAAACTCGAAATAGTATGTCCCTGCTGTGGCGCAACATTGACGGTGGACGCCGAACTCGGCAAGGTGCTGTTCCACCAAGAGCCACCCAGGCAAGATAAGGGTCCCGATCTGGACGACGCAGCCCTGCTTCTCAAGAAGGAAGCCGAACGCCGCGAAGCGATTTTCCGCCAGAGCGCCGACGACCAGAAGATCAAATCGGAGTTACTCGATCGCAAGTTCAAGGAAGCCTTCGAGAAGACCAAGGATCAACCTACCGGGCCGCCGATCCGGGATTTCGATTTGGACTAAGGCTGTTTGGGACAGTGGTCAAATGTCGAGCTGCCCGATGAACCGATGAGCGGAGGGTCCGATTCACCGCTATCCCTTTTTGCCTCAACCACTTCCATCGGACAAAACAACTTGGAAGTCCGGTTATCGGCCTCTCGCATTTCTTGACAAGCCTCCGCTGCTGGTTATAATTAGGGTTTTGCGTTGGCGAGGCCGGGTTGCGCATAACCCTTGCAGAACTAGAACTTCACCGGGTCACTGCGTCTGAAAGCTATGCCCCGGGGTCGCTGGATTTTCATGGAGCTGAGTTCCGGCAGACGGCGCCGCTGAAGCTTGACGTCACGGGAGAGCTCCTGGGAGCGGAAATCCGCATCCGTGGGCGCCTGGCGACCAAGCTCGAAGCCGATTGCGACCGCTGCCTGGCTGCGGTGGAAATCCCGGTAATCCGTGATTTCGACCTTTTCTACCGGCCGATGGAGACCATAGCCAAGGAAGAAGAAATCGAAATCCCCTTGGAGGAATTAGAGATTGGTTTCTACTCCGGGGACGGAATCGAATTAGCGGACGTGGCCACAGAGCAGGTGATACTCTCTGTGCCCATGAAGGTGATTTGCAGTACCGAGTGCCGGGGCTTGTGCCCGGTGTGCCGGGTCAATCGAAATACGACGCAGTGCGGCTGCACACCGCCGCAGCAGGATTCTCCTTTTGCCTCACTCAAGGAAGAGTGACGCCGGAGGGCGCGAAGAGATGATGGCGAACGGCGCCCCTCTGACCCGACAGGAATAAGCCGGGACTGGCGGCCCGGCGCGCAGCAGTGGCAGCCCCCGCGCTGCAGTACGAATTAAATGTAGCGCCAGGCTTTAGCCCGGCAGATGCCGCCCTAAAGGGCGGCGCTACAGGATAAGGAAAGAAGAGAAAACATGCCGAATCCGAAACGACGACATTCGCAAGCGCGGAAGAATCGCCGGCGGTCCCACGACCATCTCACGAGGCCCGCGATCGCCGAGTGTCCGCACTGCCACGAATCGAAAATGCCTCACCAAGTCTGCCCGCATTGCGGCTACTACAACGGGCAGGAAGTAATCCTGGTGAAGGAATCAGCATAAAGTGTTAGGTCTTGGCCCACGGAGATTTGCCGCAAGGCGATCGATTCTTCCCGCGCCGGCCAGATTCCACCGTTTGCACTGATCACCATGCGACGCATTGCTGTGGACGCCATGGGCACTGACTCGGCGCCTGAGGCGGAAATCGAAGGAGCCGTTGAAGCCGCGCGCGCGGGCTACGCGGAGATTCTGCTGGTGGGACCGCAGGATCGCCTCAGCCGCGAGCTTAATCAGCGCAAAACCCGGGGTCTCCCCATCGAGATCGTCCACGCCAGTGAGGCGGTCACCATGGGGGACAAAGCCACCAAGGCCTTCCGGCAACGGCGCGATTCCTCGATCCGGGTTACGGCGCGTCTGGTGAAAGAGGGTAAGGCGGACGGCATGATCAGCGCCGGCAACACCGGCGCGGTAATGACCACCACTAAAATCGTGCTCGGCGCTTTGGAAGGTGTGGACCGGCCGGCCATCGCCCAGGTTTTCCCCACCTCCCAAGGCACGGCGAGCGTGCTGCTCGACGTGGGCGCCAACGTGGATTGCAAACCTCATCACTTGGTGGAATTTGCGGTGATGGGTGAGACTTACTACCGCGTCATTTTCGGGGTCGAGCGGCCCCGCGTCGGGCTGCTCTCCATCGGCCAGGAAGAACACAAGGGAAATGATTTAACGCGGGAAACTCTGGCGCTGCTCAAGCGGCTCCCCATGAATTTTATCGGCAACGTGGAAGGCCGCGACCTTTACAATGGCCGCGTGGAAGTGATCGTTTGTGACGGTTTTATCGGCAACGTGGCCCTGAAGATCAGCGAGGGACTCATCGAAGCGGTCTACAGTCTCCTGAAGGAAGCCCTTTCCAGCACGCTCTCCTCCAAGGTGGGTTACGTGCTGGCCCGGAGAGCCTTCCGGAGATTCAAGAAGCGGGTGGATTATTCTGAATATGGTGGCGCGCCTCTGTTGGGCGTCAAGGGCGTGGTCATCATTTGCCATGGCGGATCGAACTCCAACGCCATAAAAAACGCCATTCGCGTGGCGGCGGAATTCTCCGCCGGAAAAGTGAACGAGACGATCGAACACGAATTAGCGGCTGCTTCCCAACGGGATTGAGTCGTTGAATCATTGAGTCATTGATAAGCCGTCCGTGGCCCGTTTTCCGTTGCAAGAGATGCGCGGAGATCGAAAGCCTTAAGCTACTGACAATGGACCACGGACAGCTTTTCAATGACCCGATGACTCAATGACCCAATGATTCTGACCCAATTCCCAGGAGTTTCTATGCGTGTTGCAGGGGTGCTAGGAACGGGCTCGGTCTTGCCGGAGAAGGTTATCACCAACGCTGATCTGGAGAAGATGGTGGACACCTCCGACGAATGGATCACCAGCCGCACCGGGATCCGCGAGCGCCGGCAAGCCGCTCCCCACGAGACCACCTCCAGCCTTTCCGTGCAGGCCTCGCGCCGCGCCTTGGAGAGGGCGGGGATTAAGGCTTCGGATCTCGATCTGATCATCTGCTCGACGATTTCGCCCGACATGCCTTTGCCCTCCACGGCCGCGCTGATCCAGCACGAACTCGGCGCGCGCGGCTGCTGTGCGTTTGACCTGGCCGCCGCTTGCTCCGGTTTTCTTTTCGGCATGACCGTGGCCGAGCAATTCATCCGCACCGGCGCCGCCAAGCACGTGCTGGTGATCGGGGCCGAACTGCTCTCGCGTTACATCGATTACAAGGACCGCGCCACCTGCGTCATCTTTGGCGACGGTGTGGCCGCGGCGGTGTTCGGGCCGGTCGATCCGCCCTCGGGAATCCTGGCGCACGAGTTGCACACCGAAGGCCGGTACGCCGATCAACTTTTCATTCCCGGCGGGGGCACCGCTATGCCCACTTCCCGCCAGACCGTCGAGCAGGGCGCCCACTATATCAAGATGCGGGGCAACGAGCTCTTTAAGGTGGCCGTCCGCAGCCTGGAAGAGGTGTCGCGCCAGGTGTTGAAGAAGGCAGAAGTCACGGCGGATGATATTGACCTCTTCATCCCCCACCAGGCGAACCAGCGCATTACCGAGGCGGTTCGCGAACGGCTGGGGGTGAGTTCGGAGAAGCTTTATTCCAACATAAGCCGCATCGGGAACACCTCCTCGGCCTCGATTCCCATCTGCCTGGATGAATGCGTGCAAAGTGGCCGTTTGAAGAAGGGCGACTTGATTCTCATGGCCGCATTCGGCGCCGGCGTTACGTGGGGAGCGGTATTAATGCGCTGGTGAGATCATCGGATCATCGGGTCATTTAATCATTGATTCATTGGGTCATTGAATAATTGAATTCGAAGATTAAGGAACTGTATCACGGATTCGCAGGATCATCAAAGAACAGTGATTTAATGATCCGGTCACTCATTAAATCCATGACTCAATGAATCAAGGGTCAAATGACCCGATTCCAAGAAGGTTTAATTGGCTAAGCTTGCGTTCCTTTTTCCCGGACAAGGTTCTCAGTACCCCGGCATGGGCCGGGAACTGGCGGAGAACTTTGCCGTCGCCCGTGAGGTTTTTGGCGAAGCGGACGCGGCGCTGGGATTTGCCATCTCGAAGCTGTGTTTCGAAGGCCCCGCAGAGGCGTTGCAGCTCACCGCCAACACCCAGCCCGCGATTCTTACGGTCTCCGTGGCGGCCGCGATGGTCTTGCGCGAAAAAGGGATTCCCGCGGATTATGTAGCGGGCCACAGTCTAGGTGAGTACTCAGCCCTTGTGGCGGCGGGCTCATTAAGCCTGTTCGACGCCGTGCAACTGGTTCACAAGCGCGGCCAATATATGCAGGAAGCCGTTCCCGTGGGCCAAGGCGCTATGGCAGCGATTCTAGGATTGGACGGCGCCTTGCTGGACGAAATCTGCCGCCAAGCAGCGCAAGGGGAAGTGGTTTCCCCGGCGAATTTGAACTCGCCGGGGCAGGTGGTTATTGCCGGAAGCGCTGCCGCCGTGGCCCGAGCCGTGGAACTAGCCAAAGGCCGTGGCGCCAAGCGCGCCATCATGCTCAACGTCAGCGCCCCATTTCATTGTGCACTGATGAAGCCCGCGCAGGATCGCCTGAGTGTTGACCTGGATGCAACCCAAGTGGAAGACCCGCACGTACCGCTGGTCAACAATGTGAACGCACAAGTGGTCACTTCCGCGTCCGTCGTGCGCGAGGGGCTAAAGCAGCAGGTCACCGCTCCCGTGCGCTGGGAAGAATCGATACGTCGACTGCGGGCCGAGGGCGTAGAGTTGTTTGTGGAAGTTGGACCCGGCAAGGTTCTTTCGGGATTGGTGCGGCAAATCGACCGCGCCGCCGAATGCCTGCGCGTGGAGGATTCCGCCACGTTGAGCGAGGTCACCGCACGCTTGGCGCCGGCGGGGCGAGAGTGATGGTGTTTCACGCCTGTCCGGGCTCGCTCCTGTTTTCCGGGGATAGAGCCGGTGCGAGAACTTGCTCTTTCGGCCTATTCCACGGCGCAACTGTTGAATTGTTGGGCGGGGGAACGGCGAAATAGCTAGTTTTCACTCAAGCTATAGAGGCCCAAACCGAAAGTGGAGTATGATGGAGAGTCAAGGCCCCGCGCCCCGTTGCATCAAGTCACTTTCTAAGTGATCCAATTAGATGGGAGCTGGTAGGAATATGCTGAGTTTGGAGGGACGCGTAGCGATTGTGACGGGTGGCGCCCAAGGAATCGGCCGCGCTACGGTCATGGCCCTGGCCGGAGCCGGCGCCAAGATCGGTTTAGCCAACATCCGCTGCGACAAGCTCGACGAGACCATCCAGGAACTCAAGGACATGGGCCGCGAGGTGTTGAAACTTTGCGTCGATGTGACTGACGTCGAGGCCGTTCAGGAAATGGTCGACCAGACCCTTGCCACTTGGGGCAAGATCGATATCCTGGTAAACAATGCCGGCATCACCAAAGACAATTTGGTGATGCGCATGAAGACTGCCGATTGGGAGGCGGTGCTCAAAACCAACCTCGATGGCACTTTTTACTGCACGCGGGCGGTTCTGCCTTCCATGGTCAAACAGCGCTGGGGGCGCATCATCAATCTCGCTTCCGTAGTGGCCCAGGCTGGAAATGTGGGCCAGGCGAATTATGTCGCTTCCAAAGCGGGGATCATCGGCCTCACCAAGGCCGTGGCCGCGGAGGTGGCCCGGCGTAACATCACGGTGAATGCCATTGCCCCGGGTTTTATCGCCACTCCCATGACGGAAGTCCTGGCTCCGGAGATTAAGGAAAAAATGCTCAGCGTAATCCCCATGGGGCGCATGGGCACGGATGTGGAAGTGGCGCACGGCGTGCTTTTCCTGGCGTCGCCGGAAACGAGTTACATTACCGGTCACGTACTAAACATTAATGGTGGCATGTACATGGCATAAGTTATTGTCGATTGATGATTGTCGATTGATGATTGACGGTATTGATCTCTGCTTCCGCAAGCAGGCTTTCAATCATCAATCGACAATCGCCAATCGTCAATGCTAAAATGACGCCCCCATGTAACCTTGAGGAGGATAGACTGATGGCTTCGCCCGATGAGAAGGTAAAACAGATAATAGTGGAGCAGTTGGGAGTTGATGAGGCGGAAGTGACGCCCACCGCGCACTTCGTCGATGACCTCGGAGCCGATTCCCTGGACATCGTGGAATTAGTGATGGCCTTTGAAGAGGCCTTCGAGATCGAGATTCCTGACGAAGACGCGGAAAAAATTACCACCGTCAAAGACGCGATTGACTACATTCAAGCCCACACGAAGAAGAACTGACCAGCGCAGGGCAGGTCTCCACAGGAGGAGTACAGCTTGAACCGGAGAGTTGTCGTGACCGGTGTGGGATTGCTCAGCGCCGTCGGCCTCGACACGGCGGAGACGTGGCAGAATCTCCTCGCGGGCAAGAGCGGCGTGGCGCCCATCACCCATTTTGATACCACGGGCTTTGCCGCCACCATCGCGGCGGAGGTCAAGGGCTTCGACCCATTTCAGTTCATCGAGAAGAAGGAACTGAAAAAGATGGGGACCTTCATCGTGTTCGCCCTCGCCGCCGCGCAGGAAGCCGTGAAGCAGTCCGGGCTCCAGATCACGCCCGGCATCGCCGAGCGCGTGGGAGTCTACATCGGCTCGGGCATCGGCGGATTCGATGTCATCGAGCGCGAGCACACGGCGCTCCTCCAGGGTGGCCCGCGGCGGATATCACCCTTCTTCATTCCCGCCTCCATTGTCAACCTTGCTTCCGGCCACGTCTCCATTCGCCATGGCGCCAAGGGGCCGAACTCCGCCACCTGCACGGCCTGCTCCTCCAGCGCCCATGCCGTGGGCGATGCCTTCAAACTGATCCAGCGTGGCGCCGCTGACGTGATGATCTGCGGGGGCGCGGAAGCCGCCATCACGCCCATGGGCGTGGGTGGATTTGCCGCCATGCGTGCGCTTTCCACGCGCAATCACGAACCGGAAAGAGCCAGCCGCCCGTTCGATAAGGAGCGCGACGGCTTCGTGATCGGCGAAGGCGCGGGCATCCTGATCCTGGAAGGATTGGATTTCGCGGTCAAGCGGGACGCGCCGATCCTGGCGGAAGTTGTCGGCTATGGCATGTCAGGCGACGCCTTCCACATCACCCAGCCGGATGAAACCGCCGATGGAGCTGTGCGCGCCATGCGGGCAACCCTGGACGATGCGGGAATTCTTCCCGAACAGGTCAGCTACATCAACGCTCACGGCACCTCAACGCCTTACAACGATCGTCTGGAGACACTGGCCATCAAGAAGGTCTTCTGCGATCACGCTTACAAGATGCCCGTGAGTTCCACCAAGTCGATGACCGGCCACTTGCTGGGCGGCGCGGGCGGACTGGAAGCGGGCATTACCGTCCTTACCCTGCACCATCAGATCGTTCCTCCCACTATGAACCTGGAAAACCCCGACCCGGATTGCGACCTCGACTACGTGCCCAATCAGGCGCGCAAGGTGGCGGTGGAATACGCCCTCTCCACCTCCTTCGGCTTCGGCGGCACCAACGCCGCGTTGCTAATGAAGCGGTATGGCGAGTAGCCCAGGCACATAGTAATCTTCGGCCCTACCCCGGAGCGTCTCTGCCCTCGACGGTTTACCCCACCTCGAATTATGCTTGCCTGGCCCTCCACCGCACGGTTGAAGCGGCCGGGAAACAAAACCCGAGCGGTCCCTGGCGCACGCCCCCCTCTCCGTTTTCGACCTCAGGTTTGCGCTAACGTCCTGTCTTTTCATCAACATCCTGGCCTTGACCGCCTAAGGTATTTGCCTTCATACACATTCTGGGTGCCGAAATGCCGGCATTTTTTCTACGTGTGTTTTCAATAACATCGCGAATGAAGGTTTCATTTTTTAATTCCCCTTTTTTCTGCACGCCTTCGCGCCGCGATGCGATAAGTGGCCTGAATTCAGCGAGATGCATTTTAGCAGTTTTCCTTGGAATCTCTACTAAGTCCTTGTGTTTTCAGACACATCGTGGCATCCGGAGACAACCTCCCTGCCCTTACCGCCCGATCCACGGGCGCCAAATGCTCCCCTCCTGGTTCAGAGCCTGCCCTGAGCCTGTCGAAGGGAGGGGCGGCGCCCTAGCGCCGGGCGTGGTTACCCGTTACTGCCCGGCGGCGCGCTCCCCATCCCTCTTAGCCTAGCTCAGAGACAAGGGATGTTGTCAAGACAATTCTTGCCGAATTTCCTACCGGCAGGAAAAAATTTTACAATATCCACCCCAAATCTCCTACCCGTAGGAAACGGGCTGCGAGACTCGCCAGCGATGGTGACAAAGTGTCTCGGTGGCAGGGAGCGCCGGACACGAGCATAGCAAGGCAAGGCCGTTTTATCAGCGAATCGGTTTACTTCCGAATGCCCCGTAATGCAGGCCTTTCCCTCACACAGACCACTTCCAGAGTTTGGCGACTATGTGTCCAAGTGACTTAGGCGATCATACCGGTTCCCTCAGTCGCAGATATGGCATTTCGTTCTAAATCCGGCGAGATGCCCACCCACCATAACTGCCGGACGCTTGGGACGGTGTCTAAATATCCCGCAATCGTTTCTACGCTTGCGTCTTAATGAAAAGAGGGTATATTACTGCACAGGTATTGTGGCGCTTCATGGAGTGCCCAAGGCGGCGGACACACAACCAAACGGGGCGGAAACGCCCCGAAGAACCGAGGCGTCACGTGCAGGCTAACTCCCCCGCGCGAAACCGTCGTTGGCGTCAAGGGTTGCTATGGACAAGAAGCTAGCACACCTTCAAATGATTCAAGCCGTGGTGAATAGGCTGTCAACCAACTCCTTTCTTCTCAAGGGTTGGTCTGTCATCCTGGTATCCGCACTCTTTGCCCTAGCAGCCGCGAATGCGAACCCACGATTCGTTTGGCTTGCTTACTTTCCCGCCACTGCATTCTGGATCCTGGATGGGTACTTCCTTCGCCAGGAATGGCTCTTTAGAGAGCTATATGACCATGTCAGACTAATGAAGGATGAGGAAATCGATTTCTCAATGGACACTTCGGTCGTGAGGGACAAAGTTTCTTCTTGGCCTTCTGTCATGTTATCGAAGACTCTGCGGATTTTCTACGGCGCGGTCTTATGTTCTATTGTGCTCGTGATGTGTTTGAGAGCGACTTTCGGAAAAGGAGGGTAGGTCATGGCACGCAGTGTGTTTTTCAGCTTTCACTATGAACGTGACATCTGGCGGACAAACGTCGTTAGAAACAGCGGTGTCGTCGAGGGGTCGGCTGCAGCAGGTTTTTTTGACGGGTCGTTGTGGGAAGAAGCAAAGAGGAAAGGCGACGATGCGGTAAAGAAAATGATCGACAAGGGCTTGATCGGTACAAGTGTTACTGTTGTACTGATTGGTGCGGAGACATCCCAACGGAAATTTGTCGAATACGAAATTGCCCAGAGCATTGCGCGTGGCAATGGGTTGCTGGGAATCTACATCAGCGGGATCAAGGATCAGAAAGGTAATACTGACTATCAAGGCTCAGCCCCATCGGGCCTTACTCGCGCCGGTGCCCCCTGCTATTACTGGGACCGCGATAAATTTGGCGATTGGGTCGAGGCGGCGTACAAGAAGGCGCACCCTAGCGGCTAATGTCAGCTTCTCCGGCGCTTACGTATAACTAGAGTAAATACGATAATTGCAGTTCCTCGCTCATTCGTGACCGCGGCGCGGAAGTCCAATGGCCTCTTGCCGGGGCTACCGCTAGTTAGTTCTCGAAGGACACCTAGGATTTTGCTGATTTCCTCGGCGGCGTAAAGAAAGTAATCCGATGGCATACCTTAGGGTTTCAAAAGCGAGGGAGATTGGAAGGTCAGTCTCGGGTTCCCTCCGAAAGAGTGCGGGCCTGATTCTCACGGAGGACGCGAGAAGCTTCTCCCCCGAAACCAGGTACGACGTTTTTGTGTCACACGCTTCTAAGGATAGCGAGGCAATCCTAGGTGTTAGGAAGGGCATCCAAGACCTCGGGCTAACGGTCTACGTGGACTGGATTGAAGACCCCAACTTAGACCGTTCCAACGTGACATCGAAGAACGCGGCCGTTTTGCGCACTCGAATGCGCGCGTGTTTGTCCCTTCTCTATGTTCATTCATCCACTTCAGCAGGGTCACTTTGGATGCCTTGGGAACTTGGGTATTTTGATGGCATCTCACCCGGCAAAGTCTGGTTTTTACCTCTCGTCGACAGTTCAGATCGCGAGTTTGAGGCCCAGGAATACCTTGGTCTCTACCGCGATTGAGGACCTTGCGAGTCTTTACTCGCTCACAAGGCTTGGGTTTGACAACGTTAACGTCGGCAACGAACGTCGTCAGGTGCTTCTCACAGAAGCAGTTAGAGGGTGCGGAATTTATCTTTAGCTAACGGTTGCTTTCATTCTGCAACTATGGCAAAACGCGTCTATTTTGCATTTCACTACCAAGACGTCATTGACTTCAGGGCCAATGTTGTACGCAACCATTGGATGACCAAACCTCATCGGGAAGCGGCTGGATTTTTTGACGCATCGCTCTGGGAAGAAGCAAGGAAGAAGGGCGACGTCGCGCTGAAGAGGTTGATCAATTCCGGCCTTAATGGAACATCTACCACGTGCATCCTTATTGGAACACAGACGTACGCGAGGCCTTGGGTACGGTACGAGGTTCTGAAAAGCTTCAAGAGAGGAAATGAGATCCTCGCAATACATATCAATTCAATAGTGGGAAAGGATGGATTGACCAAGGCCCGCGGCCAGGACCCGTTGAGATACGTTGGCGTAACCTTTTCCGAAAGTGGCCTGACAGCGACCCTGTATGAGAGAATCAGCGGGAAGTGGTACAAATATGAGGAAATCGACGGAGGTGCATCGTTCCAAGGTGGTCCGGTCGCTGCCCGGTATCGAGGCAAAGGCTTTCACCTCGGCAATTTCTTTCCGACTTACGACTGGACTGCCGATGACGGATATGAGAACTTCGCAACCTGGGTCGGCTGAACCTTTCTCACGTTCGCGATGGAGATTTTGCTTTCTTAATGGCTTCCTCGACCCAGTCCCCTAGCTTGCCATATTCCCAGTCGTATACAGGTGCCCCGATACTTACCAGAGCGCCTGGCACGGCACCAGGCCTGTCAGTATTGCCGTACTGGTCTTTGATGGTATTGATCCTGATGCCGAATATTCCATTCCCACGCGCCAGACTTTGTTCAATCTCATCGGACACGTATCTGCGGTGGGCAGTCTCGGCGCCGATCAATACCGCTGTTACGGCCGTGCCGTTGAGGGCATCTTCGACCAGCTTCTTGACTGAAAGGTCACCCTTCTTCGTTGTTTCTTGCCACACGTTGGCGTCGTGAAATCCAGCGGCGGAGACACCCTCTATGATGCCAGTGTTCCGAACCACGTTGACGCGCCAAAGATCGCGTTGATAATCAAAACTAAAGAAGACTCTGCGGGGCATATAAATCCTCGACCTCTCAAGAAGCTCACGACATCAGCCGGCAATCGCCCGAAGGATATACCTGGTGGTCTCCGAGTGAACCGTGCCATCACGATGATCCATGACCGATTGGTTGAACGGATTCCATTTGATTGGCTGATCCGCAGTCTTGGCAAGTTCGTCTGACCGAGCCAAGTGCTCGAAAAGGACATTTACACAGGCCGCGACATCGTCAGTGCCAAAGAGAGTCATGTTTACTTCGTCAGATAGCCAGTTATCGAGTTCCGATGGGGCCAATTTTTCAGCGAGCTTCTTAGTAAGTCCACCCAACCCGCCCACCAGAAAGCGTGGGATTCCCTTCTGTTCGGCCAAAGCTATTTCCTCAGCAACTCCGGGCACGATTCCGTCACCGCTATGCATCATTCCGCCAACAGCAACGGTGACGTTTTGAGCATCAATGAGCACTCGGCGCATCGCCGATAGGCTTCGGTTTCGCGTGTCCACGTCCTCTGGCCCTTTATCTCCGACTTTCTTCGTGACCACGAATTCTGCGACGTCAGTCATCGATTCAATATCTTCCTCGTTCAGATCGTGTGCCCACAAATCTGACATAACCAAAGTTACAGGCTTACGGAGACGGTTTCCTCGCTGTAAGCGTGCCTGTCGGAGGATTATAGGCGTGAATGTGGGATGACATCCATGTACGATCCGCCCGCCATACTTGATGACGATCCCACTAAATAGCGCCACGAACTCCAATATCCCTCGATCCATCGCTGGTTCGGTCCAGTCGGCGCGGCTCGGAACTGCGCCGGATATGCCGACCTCGTACTGCTCTAAAGAAATCTTGAGCCTGGTTATGCTCATGTCGTTCCCAATGTAGTGAAATTCGAGTCGATCAGGGCAGCGAGTTCTTGATGATGCAATATAATGACATCTTTCGGCTGACTTTCGACAAGCTCTTGGAGTTGTGGGCTTGGTAAGAGTTCGCCATCATAGATAAATAAGGAATAATTCCCACGCCCTGTCGAGTTGAGAAAGTCGATAAAGCGCGTTATTGCCGGCTCATAGATCTGATCGAATAACGAGCAGTGACTCAGCACTTTGGTCTGGAGGCGTAGACTCTGTATCTTTGAGGATTCGAACATCAGCAACCGCTCGTCGAGCACCTTCCAGGCGAAACCGTGGGAGATAAACTCTTTTTTAACGAGGAAAGGGACGCGGCACTTTCTCCGGAAAATCTCGCAAAGATATTTCTCTGCCTCCCCAACTATCTGTTCTAGCTGATGAGCGCTAAGCGGCAGAACATTGGTCACCGGAGGGAGCTGAATGGGAATCCACCGCTGTAGCGCGACCAGCGAACGAAAGCGTGGACCACGCCTGGAATCGCCGGGGTCTCGCAGGCAAATCGGAAGGATTGGCAGTAATAGCGCATTTGCCGCGTCCACTTCGTGCTTCATCCAAGGCGAGGCTGGGGCAGCGGGTGTGTCGATCAGCAGCACGAGGTTCGCATTACTCAGCGCATCATCGATTTGCTTCTGAACGGGTGTGCCTGGAAGGATTTTCGTTTCTCCGTCAAGTTCCTTCGCCTCATCGAGAAATGGCCGATGTCCGAGTGCCTCCAGATGATCGTAAAGCTGATTCGCTATGGCGGTTCCATCAGAAGCTCGGTAGGAAATAAAGATTTTGGTGTCTCGGCCCTGCATCCGAAGGCCGAGCATCCCTCCTACTCGGTTGACTAATCGCCCTGTCGGGCCAGATGCGGTAGTGTCGTATCGTAAGGCTTTGATTGCTGAAGCCGGTGCCGGCGGCTTCCGAGAGGCGAGGTCAAGTGCGACAGGTAGGAGGAGGGCCGCCTCCGACCGTTGCTGGAGATATTTTGCAATAAATTCGTTGCCTTCCGGGGGAAAAGCCTGGTCCTTGTACACGACGATCAAGAGATCGTCCCATGAGAGCTCTGCTGGCCAGCCGGAAGCGGAATCGGCGGCGACCTGCGCAACTGTAACCTGGTCTCCAAAAACACTGCCCAGTTCCGAGGCGGTGTTGTGAGCGATGTCCTGGCAGCCGGGTTGGTAAAGGATCACGACCATTATGTTTGGGACCCTTAACCGTTCGCACGCCCTTTGCACCTCGCGTGCGATCCGCGACGGTTGCAGGGCCTGTGGAGTGTACAGGTCAGATTCTACTACTCTGCGGTTCTAGTTCAACCAGAATTGGGCGTTAAGTCGCCCATTGAAAAGGCCCGAACTCGTAGTTTACATGAAGTGTCGGGATCCTCACGCGTCGCTCGCGAAGTCTCGTGCACTTTGACGGGGAACCGCCTATGCATGGATGTGGCGCCCGGCGGTTCCGAACGTATGGTCGGGCACTCGGAAACAATGCAAGCGCTCACTTTGACATGTAGTCCCGTAGATATGCCCCACGCTGTCGGCTTGCGGGCGTCAGGGTGGGACCGACATGCATGCAGAAACTCCCGGCGGCGGTCTCCGACTGGCGGGATTTGTACGGGCACGCCATGGCGGGCACCCACGGCGACCGGAGATGGCGCCGCAATCCGGCAATGGGAGATCGCGCCACAATCCGGCGATCGGACATCGCCGCACCAGCACTGCCCGTCACACGATTACCTAAGATAAGCCGGTAGCCGCGGGCAGGAAAGGTCGCCCACCATTAAGATTGGCGGACTTTCAGCCGTGGCTACTAATACTTGGTTGCGGAAGTCAGCGATTTTATTTCCCGGCGGATGGAGGGGCTGGAATAATATCGCTTATTAATTCAACTAAGTACCAGCTTGGTACAGAAAATCGTGGGCTGAGGTGGACCCCAAGGGCAAGACCATCTTCCAGGCCGCATCAGCCGTTGTTCCTGAGTGAGGCGAGAACATCGAGCCGCCGGACATTGAGTGCGGGAATGATGCCGGCAATTAATCCTGCCAAGCCGCAGACAAGAACCGGATACAGGACTCCTTTGAGACCGTAATAGGGAAGCAATTCGTCGACCCCATTAATCTTGGACTGCAGCAGACGGCCGGCATACGGGGCAAGGGACGCCGACAGCAAAACTCCAATGAGCGCCCCCGTGACACCGAGCAGGGCGCTTTCCAACAAGACCGTGGTCAGGATTTCATAGTGCCGGGCGCCCATCGAGATGCGAATCGCGAACTCACTGCTTCTTCGCGCCGTGTTGGTCAACATGACGTTCATGACGCCCACGAAGGCGATGGCGATACAGAACAGAGCTTGCACTTGCCCGTACATCATGAAGTTGGCGACGATGCTTCTGCTCTTCTGGATCTTGAATTGTGAGGAGGAGAGAAAAAACGTGTCGGGACCTCGACAAATCTTCAACGCCTCGCGCAGATCGCTGGTGACTTCGTCCATTTTATCGAGACTGCTCCAGGCAACCAAGATTTCTCCTATGGTGCCGGGAGGCAGCCATAGGGCCTGCGCGCTGCCATAGGGGACAGTGATGCGAGCCCTAAAGAAATCATCCGCTCCGGGAGGATCCGGCGTCACACCCTTCACCTGGAAGGGACGGTCGTCGATGAAGATGGTGGGCTCGTCTTCTACGCGGATGGCCAATGCTTGGGCCGCGGATTTGGTGAGCAGGCATTCCCACACCAGCACGTTGTGGCCGGCGTCCGAGAATCCGCGGCCTCTGGTTGGGCGGAACAGCGGTTCACGGCTGAGTTCAGGAGGTACTCCGTCAACCGCCAATACCCGGCTGGTGTTGCGATAGGCGACCTGTTGGGTACCCTGGTATATGGGCGCAACCAGTCGCGCATTTCTCAGATGACCTTTGACAAATGCCAAGTCTTCCGGAGTAAAGTCCGGCCGGGCACGCGTGTCCAGAATGTGGCTGTCCTGCCTTGCCCCGGGAGAAGCAAAGACCCAATCCCCCATAAGCTGTGCCATATCCTGCCAGAGGTGGATGCGCGCACCTTCTCCAAGAAAGAAGGTCAGCGACAGCGCCACAGCCCCGACTGCCATCGTCAGCAAGGTCAAGAAAAGCTGGAATTTGTTGATCCACATCCCCTGGCCGGTCATGATCAGCAGGCAGAGCAGCCGCGCCAGGAATCCGCCTCCCTCGTTTCTGCCCAATGCGCCTAATTGGCTGTGGTCTCTATGACTCAAGGACACCATCCCTAATGCGGACAACTTGCTGGGCCCGTTCCGCCAACGGCTGATGGTGCGAGACGACGACCAGCGACCGTTGTTCTTCCACAATTCCAAATAGCAGATCGGTGATAGTCGCCCCGGCTTCCGAGTCCAAAGTGCCGGTTGGTTCATCGGCAAGCAACAGGACCGGCTTAGTCACCAAGGCTCGAGCGATCGCGCACCGTATCAGCTCTCCTCCGCTCAACTGGTTGGGGTAGTTCTTGAGACGATGGGAGAGACCAACCTGGTCCAGAGCCTGCGCCGCAAGTTCCTTCTGCCGCCGCGGCCAGAGCCCCCGGTGGGACAAAGGTACGCAAACATTCTGCATAGCCGTGAGATTCGGGATGAGTTTGGCATCCTGAAACACGATCCCGATGCTTTGCCGGATACCGATATCCCACCACTTGTTGCCGGAGTAGACATCGGCTCCATTGAAGAGATACTCACCACCGTCGATAGGAGTGAGAAGCCCCAATACATGCACCAAGGTCGATTTACCTGAGCCGGACGGACCGACGATCACGGTGGAGGTCCCCAGGTGAAGATCCAGATCGACGTGGCGCAGCACATCGATGCGACGGCTGCCCGCGTACCAGCCCTTGTGGACTCCCCGAAGGCGGATCAAAGGGGGGCGCCCGCTCGGACCATTGTTCATTTTGCCCCCTCCGATCGAACGCGGACAGCAACTTGCATTCCTGGCCGAAGCCACGGTACGGTCTTGTTCAACTTGAGGATCGCCTTGAATTTCGGATGGCCGGAAGGTTCCGGCACCATGCTACCCGGTTCTATCGAATCGATGGCTGCCTCGGCGCTCTCACCGCGACTGAAATCCAAAGCCACAATCGCCGGTTCTCCGGGATGAACATAGGCGAGTTGGTGCTGTAGGATCTCCACTTCAATGAGGAAAGCACTGTCATCCCAGAGTTCGCAGATGACGCCCTCGGGCGATAGACGATCGGGATCGAGCGCCCTTTCCACAACCATCCCGGGGAACGGCGCTTTCACCACGTCTTCTTCCAGGCGCATCCGGGCGGCCTCGATTTTCCGCTCGATCAACCCTGTCGATGCTTGCTGAGCACGCAACCGGGCCTGCAAATGGGCAAGCCGCGCGGTGATGAGTTTGATCTGATCCTCAATTTCGAACTTCTTGTCGATCAGCGGCTCCATTTCCTTCTCAATCGGATAGTCAGGCAATGTCTCCTTCAGATTGCGCACCTTATCGATCTTGGCCGTCAACCTCTCGGAGGCGGCCTGATGAAGGTTCAAGTCCAACGTGAGAACTTCGCTCTCATCGCGCAGACTCTGGTAGTCGTTCCTCCTTCCGGTCAAGTCCAAGAATGTTGTCAACAACGCCGTGTTCTCAATCCGGGCGACAGCTTGGCCGGCTTTCACTCGCTCGCCTTTGGAAACCATGATCTCGGTAAGACGCTCTTCCGGGCGTAGTTTCAGGACAAATCGCTTGTTCGGATAGACAAATCCGCGGCACTCGACGAATCCGGGGCCGGCGGTTCCCTTGGGCGAGGATCCCACCGCATTCTGCGCTGTGTGGGCGGATGATACGATAACAAGCCCGACAAAGAAGGCATAAGCAGACAACCAAGCGCAGGTCAGCGATCTTCTCTGGCTCAAGATCCACCTCCAGGACCTTCCGTTCGCGGAATTGAGATCCAGGCTGTGAGCCTTGCTAGCGGGTAAAAGACAAGAATTACAATTGCTCTCGCCATGAATCGCATTAAGCTCCCGGTCAGCCGAAAGCTCCGAATGATGGTCGCAATCATCCATCGCTCCGGCGGGAAGCCAGGATGGTACTTCAGCGGAGGATCGGAAAGGAGGAAGTATCGCATTATCCGGTACCAAAGAACATACGACATTCTTCCGACGGTTCGCTGATGAAGGGAGAACCGCCCTCTGGCGATCGTGCCGGAATCGGTCACCCGGCGGAGAAACCGGTAGTTCCACGCCGCCTGGTCGAGAGGGAAGTTCGGAAAGGAAGGGTCGATGTTCTCACGGCAAAACCGGCTCGCCACGCCGATCAGATTGGTCGCGTGCAGGCGCCTCGATTCCCGGATGATACGTTCAAAGTCCATCTGTAGCCGGCACCGTGAGACTAAAGCCGCCAGATCCAAAAACCAGATGAAGCGGGAGTAATAGTGATACCAGGACATGTGCAGGACCAGCAGAACCAGATGCCAGGTCGGATCGGGAGCCGCAAAGCAATCGTCTTCCGGCGAAGACGAAGCAGGCTCGAGACGATTCAACAGATCCACCATAGGATCCGTCGCTTCGCCGGCCGGATATCGGATTTCTATTTCCCACCCATCCAATGTGGCGAGAATCCTGGCAGGAGCTCGCAGCCGGCGAACAGGGCCTCTGAGATCGCTGTCCTCGGTTACTCTTGCTTCCAACGCCCCCAATAGTTTGAAAGCGTCCCCTCTGGAACGAGCCCACAGGTCCAAATCCGAAAACGCTCTTACGCCCGGATCGCCGAATGCTTGTTGTGCGAGAACCGGGCCTTTGAGGTTGACAATCGGCAGGTCGAAGTATCTGGCGGCCGCCAGGATCTTCCGGCATGTCTTCCTGGCCCTTTCGTAGTGAACCATGTTGCTGAAATACCGGCTTTTGGCCAGTTCACTCAACTCCCCCGGGGGCATGAGGTTCGCCACCGCGAGTGCGCCGAGCGCACCGCCGAGGCCCTGGCGGTCAATATATTCCCAAAGCAGGCGGACGTCCGCCCCTTCCGGAGAATGCCACTCGCGCCGATACAGCCAGGAAGGCATCACGGCGACCACCGCGTCGATTTCGATACGGCGCAGTGGACGCAGGTGCGAAGTCTCCCAGTCTCGGACGATCTCTCGGGCGGTTGACTTTCCGCAGGAAGGGGCGGGGGCACTCGTATTGAGCAAGGTCATCTCGTGCCTCACTTCGTCTTGCCCAAAACCGGATCGCCCATCCCGCCACCAAGATCAAGACCTGAAACCCGGGCATATTCGGCTGCTGCCTTGGCGACGTCTATCTGCGCCCGCTTTAGTTCGATTTCCGCTTCGCCAGCGCGTATTCTAAAGGTGAGCAAGTCGATGTTGTCGACGAGTTGAAGGGAAACCAGCTTCCGGTTCGTTTCATCCTGCCGGGCGGTCAGGTTCCGATAGTCATCCGCTGCTTTTCGGGCGGCAATCGCCTCGGAAAGGGCCGCGGAGGCATCCTTGACGTCACGGTGCATCTGAAGAAACAGCAAGGCAGTATTCCGCTCAGCCAAATCGCGCTCGATGTTTGCCTTGCTGATTTCACGCTTTATGTCGCCGAAATCAAGAAGAGGCATGGATGCGCCCAGTTGAACCACCACCGGCGGCTGGTTGAAGGTTGAGCTCACCGTAACACTTCCCAACCCGAATGACGCGGAGATGTCAGGAATACGTTTTCGGCGTGCATCAATGACGGCCATCTCCTTGAGGAAGAGCTCGGCCTCCGCCAGCCTTGCGTCGTGGCGCTTTGACCACAATTCGGCGAAAAAGGGCTTGTCCGGCTCGGGCGCAGGCACAATCCCTTCCATCGACGCCAGCATTTCCGGAAAATCGGTGATGACAATCTCCTGATTGCCGGTGATAGACAGTCGATCGGCAATGATGCGGTTGGTGTCGGCCAGCCGGCGGACTGTTTCCTGATAAAGCCGGGTGCAAGTCTCGTACTGGTATTGGTACTCGAAAGCGCGTTCGGGTTTGATCCGGCCCGTTCGCTCCAGGACATGGACTGTTTCCAGCGCCTCCGAAGCATGGGTTTGCATCCCGCGGCGCAGAGCGACCTCCGTCCTCAGGGCCTCCCGCTCCGCGAACAGCCGAAACAGATCTTGCGAGAGTCGTTGCAGAGCCAACTTGATGTTTTCGAGTTTTTCTTCAATCCTGGCACGTGCTACGGCTGATTCATCGCCGGAGAATAAGAACTTCTCGAAGTCATAGCGGAAGAAAACCCCACCATTGAAGAGCTTTACACCTTCGTAATTCCCGTTGCCCAGTGGTATCTGAAGAAACGTCCTTAGATCGGCTCGGGGCCAGACCAGGCTCCGGGCTTGCGCAAGGTCGATTTGTAGTTGCGCTGCATCGGCCAACGCCCGGGAAATCTGTTCGTCGAACTTTGCGGCACGATCGCACGCCTGGGTGAAAGTGAAAACCGCTGGTCCGGCGGCCTCCGCAGTTTCCGCCACCCGCCCGGGCGGAAGTGCGGAGGGCGGGGCCGTCAGGGAAGCCACATAGTCCGCTACGCTCCGATGGACGCGATTCGCGCAGCCCCCAAGAAAGGTAACCGCCAGAATCAGAGCCAAAAGTCGGAGCAAATCTGGTGATGCGGGAGCCGCCGTTTGCCGGCCTTGAACCGGTCTTGCAGAAGAACTTCGAGCCATCAGCGGACCTCTCCTTGGCGCATCATTGGGGTAACAGCCGCGGCAGACTGACCGTGGTGGGAGTGGCAGTGTAAGGCCACTGCAAGTACTCGTTGGCATGCGCGTGGGCATTGTCATAGTTTTTCATCGACAGCACCGCTTGGTATTGCCGGATCGCATCCTCCCGCCTCCCCAGCAAATCGAGCGCACAGCCTGACTGGAGCATGGCCAAAACCTTCCACCTCTCCTGGGTGGCCGCGCCTCGAAGCAAAACCTGATAAGCTTCCAAGGCGGCCTGCGGCCGTATCGGCAGCAACATGTTACCGGTCTGCCAACGCAATGCCGCAACATCGACCCGCTGATAGTTTGGTTTTCCCTCTTCCGCGAACCGGAGGACTTGCAGGTACGTATCCGCGGCTTCCTCGCGGCGCCCCACCCCATCCAGGATCTGTGCCTGGGTCAAGGGGAAGACGTAGTTCCGCGGGTATCGGGTGAGAAGCACGTGGAGATCATCCAAGGCTTCCCCCGCGCGCCCTTCGCGCACCAACAGGACTACCCGAAACACGCGGCCCTCTTCTGACACATACTGTCCCTTCTCCACGGCCAAATCCAGGGACCGTAAGGCTCGGGCCTTGTCTCCCCGGAAACCGCTGATAGCCGCCAGCCATCTGAGAAACCATGGAATGTTGGCGGCGACATAATCATATAACCCGGCCAGCAAGCAAGCGTCATAGTACGGGTGGTCTTCTTCGAGCAAATGACTTTCCATTCCATAGGCCTGCTTTCCGTGATAGAGAGCCTGAGAATTGCTACGGTCCACGGTAATGGCGAATGCCGCCAGCAATCCTTCCGTTGCGCCGCGCAAGTACTGCGCGTCACGGTCTTGCGGGCTGCTCTTCAGGCGGTCTTCGGCAAGCGCCCTGCTCTTCCCGGTGTAGTCGAAGAATAGCGTTCGTGTCGCCGCCGGCATCGCGCGGTTCGCCGGCTTCGTGAAGTAGCCGGGATGGACAAAGTGATCCAAAACGAGTTCCTGGCGCACATCCAATTCACGCAGCCAGATGACGGTGGCTAAGTACAGCGGGGGAGCCGGATGGTAGGGATACTGATCGGCGAGAATCGTGAAAGAACGAGTGGCGGCGTCGAAATCGAGATTCAAGATCTCGTCAAAACCTTGATTTGCCCTGTCCATGAACTCGGCAGTCCGAAAACCGTCGCTGGCATAAGCGGGGCTAGCGAGGAATATCAGACTCGCAATACCTAAGAGTACTGGCAGTGGGCGCTTGACGTGCATCGGTAGACTCCCTCGCCGCTGGAAAACTAGCACGGAGGCGAGCTCTTGGCAAGTGCGATCAGCCCCCACCCCTTGGATTGGAAGGATTAGGGGTTTCGATTATAATGGCTGCCGGTCCCGGTGGCTCTTCCTGCGACAAACTGTGGACCTTGGAAGCGCGCATCCCAATCTGTCCTGCCGCGCAATTCCTGAATCGGATGGTGATGAATGGCTGACCCGACACCCGTCTCCGCTACCGAGAACCGAGTCATCTACAATGTTACGGAGATCATGAAGTTCCTTCCGCACCGCTACCCGTTCCTGCTGGTGGACCGAATCGTGGAGATGGACCCGCCTCGGCGCATCGTGGGGTTGAAAAACGTCACCATCAACGAAGCGTTTTTCCAGGGGCATTTTCCCGGCGCGCCGGTAATGCCAGGCGTGCTCATTCTGGAGGCGATGGCGCAGGTTGGGGGCATCATGCTTTACCAGGAATTGCCCGAGGAGGAAAGGGGCAAGAAACTCATCTACTTTACCGGAGTCGAGAACGCCAAGTTCCGCCGCCCGGTGGTGCCGGGTGACCAGTTGCGCATGGAAATAGAGTTGGTGCATCGCCGCAGTAACTTCGGCAAGATGTCCGGGCGCGCGCTGGTGGAGGGCAAACTTGCGGCGGAAGCCGTGGAAATGTTCGCGATATCCGATCGCCCAGGCCAATCAAACCCATGAACGCTCATCCCACGGCAATTGTTCATCCCCACGCGCAGGTGGCCGGCACCGTGACGGTCGGCCCGTACTCGATGATCGGCGAGCACGTCGAACTCGGTGAAGGCACGGAAGTGATGTCGCATGTGGTCATCGACGGCCACACCCGGATCGGCAAGAACAGCTATATCTTTCCCTTTGCTTCCATCGGGCTCGCCCCCCAGGATTTGAAGTACCGCGGCGAACCCACGCGTGTCGAAATCGGCGATAACAATTCCATTCGAGAATACGTTACCATTCATCGCGGCACGGCGGAAGGTGAGGGCGTCACCCGCATCGGCAACCACAACCTGCTGATGGCCTACGTCCACATCGCGCACGATTGCGTGCTGGGCAGCAACATCATCATGGCCAACGGCGCCTCGCTGGCCGGGCACGTGGTGATTCAGGACCACGCCACGGTGGGAGCTTTCACCATGATTCATCAGTTCTGCCGCATCGGAGCGTATAGCTTTCTGGGCAGCGCCACTTTGGTGAATCAGGATATTCTCCCCTATTCCAAAACTTCGGCGCCGCGCCCCGTGGAAGTGTACGGCACGAACCGCATCGGCCTGGAGCGCCGGGGGTTGGCGAAGGAAGACCTGAAGGATCTGGAGGCGGCGTTTCGCTTGCTCACGCGCTCGAAGCTGAATACCACCCAGGCGCTGGAAGCCATCGAGGCCAGAGCATTCCAGTCGGCGCACGTCAAGGCCCTGGTGGAGTTCATCAAGTCTTCTGAGCGGGGAGTGGCGAAGTGAAGAAATTGATTCATTGATTCATCGGATCATTGAAAGACTGTCCGTTGTCCGTGGCCCGTTGTCAGTGGCGTGAGGCATTCGATCTCCGCGCATGACTTGCGACGGACAACTGACCACGGACAGCCTTTCAATGACCCGATGAGCCGATGGCCAGATGACCCAATCGCTAAATCACAAGATCGCTAAATGGCCCGATCACCCGATAGCCCTATGACCCGATCATCCGATCACCCGATCACCCGATCACCGGATCGTTTCGCCATCATTGCCGGCAACGGGCACTTTCCTTTTCTCGTGTTGGACGCCGCCCGCGACCAGGGGCTGGAGCCGCTGGTGTTGGCCATCAAGGAAGAGACCGCCCCGGAGCTGGCGGAAAAGGCGCGGGAAATCCATTGGCTGAGCCTCGGTGAAGTGGCCAAGTGTCTTGACCTGCTGGTGGCGGAAAAGGTGACCAAGGTGGTGCTGGCCGGGCAAGTGAAGCACGTGCAACTGTTCAGCGCCATCAAGCCGGACGGCGTTATGAGCCGCATGTTGCAAGGGCTTTCGCGCAAGAACACTGACATGCTGATTGGCGCCTTCGTGCGCATGATCGAAGGCCGCGGCATGAAGGTGGTGGATTCCACCCTCTTTCTTAAGCCGCTGTTGCCGGAAGCCGGCACACTCACGCGGCGGGCTCCGGACGCGGATGAGGCAGCCGACATCGCCTACGGCCGCGAAATCGCCAAGAAGATTGCAGGGTTGGACCTTGGCCAGACCATCGTCGTGGCGGACCGCGCCTGCGTGGCCGTGGAAGCTATGGAGGGCACTGACGCCGCCATCCAGCGCGCCGCCAGCCTGAGTAACGGACGGCGATTGGTGGTGGTCAAAGTGAGTAAGCCCGATCAGGATATGCGCTTCGATGTTCCGGTGGTGGGGAGAAAAACGATCCAGGTCATGCGGGAGTCAAAAGCTACCGTGCTTGCCGTGGATGCGGGGAAGACGCTGCTCTTCGATCGCCACAACCTGGTCGCGGATGCCAACGAAGCGGGAATCGCTATCGTAGGAATGTAGAGGAAGGTGACAGGTGTCAGGTGTCAGGGCCGAGGTTGGTGGTTTTTCCCTGATGCCTGACACCTAGAGGAGAATCTTGAGCGAGAGAATTCCGATTGCGGTGCTGGGTGTCGGCGAGCACGGCAAGAAGCACGCGCGGGAGTTGAAACAGGTGGCGGGGGCGGAACTGGTGGGTGTTTACGACCTGCGTCCCGAGCGCGCCCAGGAAATCGCCGCCGAACTTGGCGTGCGTGCCTTCTCGAGCCTGGACGAAGCGTTCGCCGCCGTGCGCGCGGTGAGCGTGGTGATCCCCACCACGGATCATGCCGCCATGGCGCGCCAGGCGTTTGCTCGCGGCGTGGATGTGCTGCTGGAGAAGCCCATCACCCGGACCTTGCAGGAGGCTACCGAGCTGATCGAGCTGGCGGAACGCGGCGGGCGCATCCTCCAGGTGGGCCACCTGGAGCGCTTCAACCCCGGGGTGGTGGCCGCCAAGGCCGCAGCCACGCGCCCTATGTTCTTTGAAATCCATCGCCTGGGCGTTTTCAGCCCTCGCAGCCTCGATGTGGACGTGGTTTTTGACCTGATGATTCACGATCTTGACCTCGTTCTCTGGATGGTGGATTCCCCCTGGCACGATGTGCGCGCGGTGGGCCTGCCCGTGCTTTCCAACAAGGTGGATATCGCCAACGCCCGCGTGGAATTCCAAAACGGCGCGGTGGCCAATCTGACGGCCAGCCGGGTGAGCACGGAGAGGGTCCGCAAGTTCCGGTTCTTCCAGCCTAACGAATATTTTTCCATCGATTTCACCCGCCGCGACGCAACACTTATTCGAGTGGATCGTGATGGGCCAACCCCGCAGATTGCCTTTCAGAAACTGACGACAACGCCGCAAGAACCCTTGCGCGCGGAGTTGGAGGCATTCGTGGAGTCGGTTCGGACACGGTGTCGTCCGTTGGTCAGCGGCCATGAGGGAAAACAAGCTTTGGCGTTAGCCGAAGATGTCATGTATTGCATCGAACAACATGCGGCTCTCGTCAGCGTGCCCTTGGGACGTCCGGTAGGCCAAAGCGGCGAGTCATAGCATCTAATCAACTTCCGGCGACAGAACGTCTGGCGTGAAAAACATTTGATGAGTACGCAAACACCAATCGATCTCTGGCGCGAAAAACAATCGCCAGGTGCGGGCCCCCCGATAGACTTGCTCCTGGACCTCGGTCCGGAAGCGGAATTGGCGCGTTGGCGCCGCCGGGCGTTGTTCCTGACCTCCCTGTTCCTGCATATCTTCATGATCATGTTTATCGTTTTTGCACCGGATATCCTCCGTCGCGGTAAGCTGATGATGGGCATTCCCGTAAGCGCGCCACCGGAGCGGCAAGTCACCACATTATTCCTTCCCCCGGATCTGTTGAAGTCGCTGCGCGAGCCGCCTCCGGAAGCCCGCCCTTCCGACAAGAACCGCCGCGCCGAGGGACGCTCGCCCACGGTTGATCCGAATGGGCTGCACATGCCTTATTCGCGCGGCAATACACCCGAGCCTGAAACCGCTCGTGGCGCGCCGCCTTCACCCCCGCCCGAAGCCGCTCCCATTCCACCGAGCGCCGCACCCCAGCCGCAACCGTCCGGTCCGAAACCAGATTCCCAGGCTGAGTCCCGCTTGCGCTTGGAGGACGTCACTCCCCCAGACGCGGGTGGCGGCGCGGGCCGATTCCGTGTGCCCTCGATGACGCCGGGTCAAGCCATCCAGCAGTCGATGCAAGCCGCCGCCAGAGGCGGATATCACCCTGAGAGCGGGTCCGGGGGCGGGGGCGATTCGAACCTGGAGTTCAACAACCTGCACCCGAACTTTTCCACGGAAGCGCCCACTATCCTCTCGGACACGCGGGGAGTGGACTTCGGCCCGTACCTCGCCCGCATCGTCATGATCGTCCGGCGCAACTGGCTTTCCCTGATTCCGGAATCCGCGCGCCTGGGCGAGAAAGGACGCGTGGCCGTGGTGTTCGAAATCCTCAAGGATGGCTCAATGCCGCAGGAACGCATGGTGGCTTCCTCAGGTTCTGATCCCCTCGATCGCGCGGCCTACAACGGCATCCACGCCTCGGTTCCTTTTCCTCCCTTGCCCCCGGAGTTTACCGGCAATCACCTGGTCCTCCAGTTCATCTTCCTTTACAACCTCACGCCGCAGCAGTAACGTCACCTTGCCAGGGAATTCGGCGTCACCAATTCCTTTTTGCTCCGCTGGCGGAGCACAACGCGCAGGATCAAGCCCGAATTTCGCCGGCGTCGTGCCGCTGTCGCTCACGGCCAGAGCCTCCCTCGGAAGTGATCCGAAGGTCGTGCTGCACTCGTCACCCGGACTTTCCCCGCTCGGGCGCGCTGACCTGCCGGCCCGCGGCGGGGCGGGCCGGGCGTGAAATCTAGCCCACACAGTATAGCCTATCTCTACGCCGAGGTCAAGAGAACTTATTGACGAATCTGCTGACGGTCCCCGGGCAATCCTCTAACCGCCTCGGGCCCCGGCAAAAACCGGGCTAGTACATCGTTCGGTTAGTGCTTTATATTATTTCATCGCTGCTGTCGGCGTTTGCGTTTGGGCGGATGCTCGGCTTGGTACTGCTGGGTTGCTTCGATGATCCGGTGGAGTTTTTCCGGTCCCTTTGTCCACACGAAGGGCTGACAGGAATCGTTGTAGTGAGTAAGGAATTTCAGTAGAAAGTCCTTAAGCTGCTGTTTCGAGCGATGAACACTTTGTGCCAAACCGCGCTTGCTGAGAATGCTGAAGAAGCATTCCACCAGATTCACCCAGGAGGCGTGGGTGGGCGTATGGTGGAAGTGCACGCGCGGGTGGCGATCCAACCATCGTTGCGCGGCATCATTTTTGTGAATGTTCAGATTATCCAGGACGACGTGAAGGTCGCGGTCGGGAAAAGCGGCAGCGACCTCATCCATAAAGCGCAGGAAGTTCACCGAGGTGCGGCGCTGCTTAACATGGGCCATGACCTTGCCGGTAGCAATCTCCAGCGCCGCCAGGAGCGCCTGGGTGCCATGTCGGACGTATTCGTTGGTCCAACTCCGCGGCTTCTTGGCGCTGAGCGGCAGCAGGGGCTGGGTGCGGTCGAGGGCTTGGATTCCTGTTTTTTCGTCAACGCAGAGGACCAGGGCGTTTTCGGGAGGATTCAAATACAGTCCCACAATATCCAGCAGCTTGGCTTCGAAGTCGGGGTCAGGGCTGAAAGTGAACGTCCGGATGCGATGCGGCTGCAGCCTGGAGGCCGCCAGAATTTCGTGGACCGTCGTGCTGGGCAAGTGCAGGTCTTTCGCCAGCGTCCGCACGCTCCAGCGGCTCTGAAACTCCGGCTGCTGGCAGACGCGAGTTTGAACCCGTTGCCAGGTTTCACGGTCGTGTTGGCGGGGGCGACCGGACCGCGGGGCGTCCTGCAACCCGTCCCAACCCCTTTCCGCAAAGGAACGCCGCCACTTTCCGACTGTGACTTGGGGCATTCCCAGAGCCACGGCAATCTCCTGGTTAGACTGCTGCGAAGCCGCCCCCAGCACAATGCGGGCACGCGAGGCCAAGCCCTGAGGCGTCGAAGAAGATCGAACCAAGTGTTGCAAGGCGGACTCCGTCACAGAATTCAAGGTGATCGTGGGTGCGACTCTCGGCATGCCCACGACTCTAACATACCACCGGGAATATTACAAATAACTTTACGAACGATGTACTAGTGACTTTCGGTATGAGCTTCAGGGGGCGGCGGGGAGAAGCAGCGTGAATGTGGAGCCTTTTCCCAACTGGCTTTCGACGCTGACGGTGCCGTTCATGCGCTCGATGATGTGCTTGACGATGGAGAGTCCCAGGCCGGTGCCTCCCACTTCGCGCGAGCGGGCTTTATCCACGCGATAGAAGCGTTCGAAGATACGAGGCAAGTCGTCGTGGGGAATTCCGATGCCGGTGTCGGTAAGGGTGATGCGGACGCGCCCGTCGCCCGCGCGCGTGACTTCCAATAAGACCTCTCCGGAGGGCCGGTTGAACTTGACGGCGTTATCGAGCAGATTGACCAGCGCCTGCTCAATCTGCAGGCGGTCTCCGAGCACTTGCGCGTCCTCAATGCGTCCGCAGATCAGAGAGACACCCCGCAGCCGCGCTTCCGCCTCCAGGGTGCGCAGAGCTGACTCCACGGCCCCCCTCACGGAGACGGGCTCCGGCTCGGGCCGTGCCTTGCCCGACTCCAACTCCGAAAGGGTCAGCAGATCCGAGGAAATATTGCTCAAGCGGATGGCATGTGCTTTGATGATTTCGAGGAAGCGGCGATTGTTCTCCTGATCTTCCAGTGCCCCTTCCAGCAGCGTTTCGGCGTAACCGCGGATGGCGGTGAGCGGTGTGCGCAGCTCATGCGAAACGTTGGCCACAAAATCGCGGCGGATGCGCTCCAGGCGCTCGAGGTCAGTGATGTCGTGCAGAATGGCAATGGCGCCGAGCGCCGCCCCCGATGTAAGCGGGGCCGCCTGCACTTCAAAGACGCGGTCGGCGGCGGGGACCTGCATGCGCCGCTTCACCGATTCGCCGGTGGTCAACACCCGCGTCAGAACCTCGCGCAATTCCGGCGCGCGCACGACCTCCACCAAAGGCACCTTGGCGGGAATCGGGATTTGCGCCCCCACTTCGCGCGCGAACGACGCATTGGCGAAGGTGATGCGCAAATTGCTGTCCACGGCGAGCACGCCTTCCACCATGCTGGACAGAATTGCTTCGCGCTGCGCCGACTCCACGCTCAGCCGGTCCACCAGGTCGCGGAGCTGCGTGGCGGTGGTGCTGAGCGAGCGCCCCAGCGCGCCCAACTCGTCATCCACACCCGGCAACGGCGTTTGGGAAAAGTGCGCGCCCACCAATCCTTCCGCAAAGGCGCGCAGCCGCGCGATGCGCTGGGTGAAAGACCGGGAGAAGATGTAAGCAAAAATCAGCGCCACCAATGTTGCATAGATGGACGCCCACAGGATTCGCCAGCGCACCGCGGCAATGGAGGAATCCACATCCTGCAGAGGCACCGCCAGGCGCAGAATGTATCCCGGTTCATTCTGGTAAGTCACGCGCAACGCCAGGTAGTAGAGATCTTGATGGATGGTGGCGCTGTGGCGCGTGGAGCTTCCCACGCCGTTGCGGTAGGCCGCCATGATTTCGGGGCGGGTGGCGTGGTTTTCCATGGTGTCCGGATCATGCTCGGAATCTGCCAGGGCCACGCCCTTGGGGTCAACAATCGTGACGCGGGCGCCGGAACGCTGCGCGGCCTGCCGCGCCCAATCTTCCAGTTGCGGGCGCGGAACATCGGCGGCTTCCATTTGCAGAATTCGCGCTTCCGCTTCCAAACGTTGTTCCACGCTCTGCACTTCCCGGCGGGCCGTGTAGCGCGTGAGGTAGAAATCCGAAACCACCAGGGTTATCGCGATCAACAGGAAAGCGCTGGTAAGAAGTTTGCGAAATATGGGGCTGCGAAAGGGCATGGCATTTTGGATTTTGGATTAGCGATTTTGGATTGGGAGGAGAGTGGCCTGGCGTGGCCGTCATCCAGAATCCGAAATCAAAAATCCAAAACGGAGAATGATCTGGGGCTGCGACCGGCAGCCTCAACCCGCCGAAATTACACCACATTGGCTCTCAGCGAGCAATAACTTTGTCGCTTGGCTTCGCGGCCAGAGCCGAGATCTGTCGTACCCTTCTTTAGGTTTTGAATTTGCCCCTTTGGGAAGACCGGAAGCGGGCATGCGCCGTCTCTAATCCAAAATCTAAAATCGGAAATCCAAAATCAGTTACGCCTCAACGCCTTCCAGCACTTCCGGCGAGAAACGATAGCCGCAGCCGCGTACCGTTTGGAGAAACTGCGGGTGGTTCGGTTGCTCTTCGATTTTCTCGCGCAGGCGGCGAATGTGCACGTCTACGGTGCGCGGCGTCACAAAGCGGTCGCGGCCCCAAACCTCGTCCAGCAGGCGGTCGCGATCGAAAACATGGCGCGGGTGCGAAGCCAGGAAATAAAGCAGCTTGAATTCGAGGGCGCTCAACTCCACCAGGCGTCCGCGCACGGTGGCTTCCTGCGTGCGAATGTCGAGACGCAAGGCGCCCGATTCCACGACTTCTTTCTTCTCCGCCACCCGTCTCTGGCGGCGCAATACCGCTTTCACCCGGGCCACCAGCTCGCGCGGGCTGAAGGGCTTCACCACATAGTCGTCCGCGCCGATTTCCAGGCCCAGCACGCGGTCCATCTCCTCGCTCTTGGCGGTGAGGAAAATGACGGGCAAGGATTTCAGCCGTTCGTCAGCACGCAGGCGCTTGCAAATATCAAATCCATCTTCGTCGGGAAGCAGAATGTCGAGGAGCACGATGTCGGCGGGATTGCGCCGAAGATATTCCAACCCCTCGCGGCCGCGGGAGAAGCTCTCGACCTCGAAGCCCTCCTTGCGGAAGTTATACCGCACCAGTTCCACGATGTCGCGTTCGTCTTCAATGATGATTACACGTTGACGCATGACGAAATTATAGCACCTTCAATGTTACGAGCGTGTTAATAGATACGCGAATCTGCGTGACGAAGCATGGTGCCTTTTCCTGGCACCTGACGGCTAAGGACAACACCCCGCCGCGCCTTTCCGGTACCATGGTATCAATTAAGTCCTTTAGTTTCAACAGAATATGCAGTGCGCTGGTTTGGCAATAGAAACGCATATAGAGGGCAGGCGACAATGGACTGGGGCATTGGAAATCCCCGCCGGGCACGTTATCGTGATTCTCCTTTGCCACCTCTGAGGGGGAGCCCATATGGCGAGCGCAGCTACCATCGCAAGACTGGCCAAAGCGCGCCCGATTCCTCCGGTAATTGAAGCTCGAATTCATCTTTCCTTTGCCGAACAGATTGCCCTCGCCTTTCTCGCCTACGTCCCTCTCGCCGCATTCGTATTCCATCTGGCGGCGCGTAACCTCTCCGTCATCATGACGCTCAACGCGCTGACCTTCGCCACGCTCATGGGGCTCCGCCGAAATCGTCAGCGTGCCCCCTGGCTCGCTGCCGCCGCGGATCTGTTTCCCGCAGTTTTGATCCTGGTCGCTTATCGAGAATCGGGTCTGCTGCTCACTCCCGATCCCTCCCACCATCTGGATTGCTTGTTCATCCAGTGGGACCGCGCCATGCTGCACAATCAATTCGTTCAAGCCGCGCTGCACGCCGGAGCCCCATGGCTTCAGCACTACTTGGAATTCGCCTATTTGCTCTGTTACCCCCTGGTGCCGCTGGGGGTTGCGGCAGTCTATTTTGCATCTCAGCGGAACGTGGCAAGGGTAGTATCCAGCAATGCGGTGGACAATGTCGCGCCCCGACACCTGTCGGGGCATTTGCCGGCAGGATGCCGGCGTTACGGCGGAAGCATTGGCCAGGCACTTCGTGCACGCCACAGTGGCGAATCTGCCGCCGCGACGGGCCAGCATCCCATGGACGATTTTTGGGCCACCGTGCTGCTGGCCACCCTTTTCTGCTACGCTGTGTATCCGTTCTTTCCTCTCACGCCGCCGCGCGTGCTGTTCGGAGACGTGCCGGGGCCGCATGTGGAGCCACTGCTTCGCAAGTGGAATTTCTGGCTGCTCGATCACTACAGCGTGCAGGCCTGCATCTTCCCCAGCGGACATGTGGCGGCGGTGACTGCCGTGGCGCTGGCCGTTCGCAAGCACGCGCCGCGCCTGGGGGTCCTGTTCCTGTTTCTTGCCGCCAGCGTCGCAGCCGCCACTTTCTACGGCCGCTACCACTACGCCGCCGACGCCGTCGCAGGCGCATTCGTGGGGTTCGCGGCGTATCTCGCATCGCAGGCCATCCAGCATCGATTCTCGAATGCTCGCCCCCAGTTCGGCGCCTAAACCGCCAGTCCCACCTTGCGATTGCCACTCCCTCATGGAATTCATCGTCCTTAGTTCATCGTTCTTCCTGTCTCCGGGGATAACCGATTTCCGCTCATGCTCAATAACTATCTTTATTTTCATCAATATCGTGGAAAAACACGTATAACTCGTCTATTTTCATGAACATCGTGGAAAGACGGAAAGTGGAGATTTTATCGCCTTTTGTTTTCAATAATTTATGGCAACTTTGCCGCATTTTTAATCCCCTTTTTTTTCTTACCCTTTTCCGCCGATGTAACTTATAACTATTGTATTTTCAATAAGATAGTTTTTCTGAAAGTTTGCACAGTTCATTGCTAAGCGATTTTGTTTCTGATACATCGTGGAAGGACGCGTCACATTTTCCTGCCCTTACTTCCCACTTTCAACCTAACTCCTTGCATTCGAATGAGATAAAACGCATAGACATTTTAGCGCTAAACATTAACGCCTTTTGTTTCATAAACATCGTGGAGACCCGCAGTTTCTCCCAATCCTCCCATCTGACGCTCGCAGCGAGAAATCTCCACGTGCAGGCTTGATTTCCGCCAATTCCCGTCGAAAGGTGGACTGTTCTGTCTTGGCGCCGTTGTGCCTTTTCCTCCCAACTCGCACGGAAACGAACCATCACCACCAAGACACCAGGGCACTCATGCGGCCTCCCCCCAGCACGCCCGCAGGATGCCGGCACTTGCCCCATCCTAGCCTATAATCTATGCAGGGTCAAGAACTATTGCGAGGCTACTTTCTCACCGCCGAGGCAGGGGGACGCAGAGGTGTGGAATCCCATGGCCTTTTATCCGTGCGTCGGCGCCTCGACGGCAGTGCCATTGCGCTCTTACCCGTGGCCGTGATTGTTTTCGCCCCTAAGGGGACTACCTCGTGGTGGGTGCCGGTCCCGCTTCTGCCGGCGTGGCGGCGGAAACGGCGCGGAAAAAATCCGCGAGTTTGGCGGAATCCAGCCGGCCCTCGGTGCGAACGCCGCTGCACACGTCGATTGCAAACGGTTCCACTTGGCGAATGGCCTCTGCGACGTTCGCAGCGATCAGCCCACCGGCCAGAAAAACCGGAACGGGCGCGGTTTCCCGGATTCGGCGGCTGATCGACCAGTCGTGCGTGCGCCCGGTCCCTCCCAATTCCTTCACGGCCAGCTCGGGATTGCCGGAATCGAGCAACAGCGCGTCCACGTGCGGCGCCACGGCAAGAGCTTCTTCGCTCGAGGCCCGCCCGCGTATATGGATCACCTGGACCAGCGCAATGCCCGGCAGTGCTGCGCGCAGTTCCTGGTGTGCGTTGGATTCCAATCGATCGACGATTTGCAGCGTGTTCACCCCGGTGCGTTTTTGCTGGGCGATAATGGCGCGAACGTCCAGCTCACTGGTCAGCAGAAAGGTGGCTACACCTGGCGGAACTCGCGCCGCAATGCGGGCAATCTCCTCTTCCGTAATCACCCCTGGACCGCTCGGCATCCTGGAGACAAGGCCCAGCGCCGCCGCGCCGGCGTCGGTGGCCATCATGGCTTCATCAAGGCTGCGGATGCAGCAGATCTTTACGCGTGGTTTGCGTGTGGCGTGCATGGGCTTTCCATATGTGGCGAAGCTGCCTTGGTTGCGCGGCGCCAGCCCTTCCCAGTCCAAATCGGGACGCGGCCCGTTTCGGCGGGGTCACCGCACTTGAATTAGGTGATGCGTTTTTTCGATGACTTCCCCAATTTGCTGCGCTTCCACTCCGCTCGCGCTCAGAGATTCCAGAAGCCGTGTGGCATCCTTCGAAGCCACCGAAAGCAAGAGCCCTCCGGAGGTCTGCGGGTCGAAAAGCAGGTTCCTGATGTCTTCGGGAACGCCAGGGGCAAACTCCACGCATCCGCCGATGAATTCCTGGTTGCGCTTCAAACCGCCGGGAAGGAAGTCTTTTTGTGCCAGCTCCCGCGCTTCCGGCAGAAACTCGATTTTCCCCGAGTCGATAGCGAAGCTCACCTTGCTACCCACGGCCATTTCTCGCGCGTGGCCGAGCAGGCCGAAGCCCGTGACGTCGGTGGCGGCGTGCACTTCCCACGGCAAAGCCAACTCCATGCCGGCGCGGTTGAGGGTGCACATGGATAGGATGGCCGCGTCCACCGCGTCTTTGGCCGCACTATCTTGCTTCAGGGCGGTGGCGATCACCCCGGTGCCCAGGCGTTTGGTAAGAATCAGCCGGTCGCCCGGTCGCGCGCCCACATTCTTCCACACGCGCTGAGGATTGATGACGCCGGTCACCGCGTACCCAAACTTGATTTCTTCGTCGCCGATCGAGTGGCCGCCGATGACCGTGCAGCCGGCTTCCTGCATCTTGGCCAGACCGCCCTGAAGAATTGCCTCGAGAATCTCGACATCCCGGCCGGTATGGGGGAAACCGACGATGGAGAGCGCGGAAATCGGCCGGCCACCCATGGCATACACATCGCTCAGCGAGTTGGCGGCGGCAATCTGGCCGAAGGTGTAAGGGTCGTCCACAATCGGCGTGAAGAAATCCACCGTCTGCACCAGCGCCAATTCGGGCGAGAGTTGATACACTCCCGCGTCGTCGGCGGTTTCGAAGCCTACCAGCACGTTGGGGTCGAATTGTTTGGGCAAACGGGCGAGCACCGAGTCCAAAATCCTTGGACTCAACTTAGCCGCTCAACCCGCCGCCTTGACCATCGCGGTCAGCCGCGTGCGTTCGTCCATAAGGGATTTGATTATATTCCGCCACGGCGTGTTTCCCAAACTTCTTCACTAAAGCCAAGAACGCGCACCACCGTTGGATGCCAACCAGGATTATTCATGAGTTTCTTGGAGCCGTTGAAGGAGGGAAGGAATTTCGGTATTCAAATTTCGCCCCGAGGTCACGGAGAAAAGGCACAGAGACCACGGAGAGAGTTCGAGATCTTCTCCGTGCCCTCGGCGGTCAAGTGGTTCGATGATTCCAGGGATGAAACGCTCCGTGAACTCTGTGTGAAACGTCCTTAGCGAAATCGTCAAATCATCCTCCGAGGAAGAACCGCGGAGGAATGTGCCGGCTGACGGATCCCCACGCGGATCTTCCCAAATTCGAGCCGCGTTACGATGTTTCTCGTCGGGAACGCGAAGCGAAAAGGTGCACAGGAGCGCAAGATACGCCTACCTGTGCGGTACCCGCATGCTACCGTTCCAGGAAGAAGTGGTCGATCTCGCAGCCCGGCAGGGCTTGGAATTTCTGTTTCTTAACCCACCTCACCAGCGCGGCATCGCGAGCCGGCCTGGTGCTCGGCTTCGCTATTCCCACGTGGGAAACATCTCCCCGTTCATCAATGTCGAATTGAATTAAGGTGCTGTAGGGTGACCTATACGCCATGCGATCGTTCCATATCGGTGCAGGCTTCAGGACCCCAGAGTAGAGTTCCTTCCGTTCACACGGAGAAGTCCAGTTTAGCCACGGGGCTTCCTTCTTCATGCTGGGCGTAACCAGAACGACGCTCGCGCGGGTGGCTTGCTGGATCTCGCCGACTGCCACGATTACTGCGCCCGCATCCACCTCCGGGTCTGCGTCCAGATAGACCGTTTGGTCACCAAGCAGGCTCCATTGCGCCCGAAGGCGCGGGTATACATCCGCAACCGGCATGGGCTCCCGGTTCAGGTACATATGGCCAGAGGCGTCGATGCGCACCATCCGCGGTGCGTTCCATGGGTCGCGCGATGGGGAGAGCTTTCCAATTTCCGGAATGTTAACCTTGAGTCCCATCGGCTGTGGCGGCGAGCTAATGACGAAGATGATCCACGGAACCAAAACAACGTATAGCACAACGTACGAGTATGCTCGCAGTAGGGAGAAGGGCGATATCAGTTTCGGCCGGCGGCGGTGAGCTTGGCGGGTACTATAAAATGTAATGGCAATTCCGCGGGGCTGCGCGCCCCGGTCGGGGTTTATGGAAAAGTCCTCGAGTCTGTCCGCCCTGGTATGGAAGACCCCGAATAGGCCGGCTAGGAAGAAAACGAGAAAAAGTACGCAGATAAGAGAATCGAGCGGTTCAGCGGAAAAGCCATAAACGCGTCCCCTGTCAGGGGAGGTTACGATTTCAACTTCGGCGCTCCCTTCGATGGGGCGAGAGTCGCGGGGCAACACTTCCAGATCCAAGTAGTAGACGCCGCTATCTGCCTGGAAAGAACCATTGACCCAACATCCTTCGTCCCAGCCGTCCGCAACCACCAGGCGTGACTTTAAAAGCCGCCAGTGGACCTGGGGTCCCCCGGATACTCCCCAGTTGCACTTGCCGTTGTCGTGGGCGATAAACAGCAAGTAATCGGCGTGGAAGTTCATCAGGAAGTCCGGGGTGCGGGTGTGACCGGGCTTTAGGGAGACAGTCCCGCGGAATGGGAAATAAATCCGCGAATTGCCCCACCACACCATTCCCCCAAATATGATGACCGCCACAAAGATCAGGACAAATCCAAACCGCTTGAACGGTCTGCGGTTCGGCGGAGCCGCGGGGATAGACGGAGCGTTAGACAGGTTTATGTTGTCCATGTTTGGGGCAGCAGCAAAAACACACCGTTGCCCGCAACAACCAGGAGAGCGCGGGCCATCCGTGCTGCGAATCTATGTGTGATCATACGATCTCTCTTGCCAATCAGGGCAACTCTATACCTCTTCCCTGAAGAGTTGGGGGGTGGCGCAAGGGCGCAGCTCTGCATTGCAATACCGTAGATTCTTGCTCTTTTGGCAAGAATTCTCGCGCCCATCGTAGGGCCGAACAGCGTTCGGCCAGGGCCAGCGCTGCTGGCCCCGACATTTTTGGTTGCGGCCCCGCCGCGCTGCGCTTCAGCGTGCTATCTTAGCGCTGATGTTGCCCACCCACAAACGCCATCTTGCGCCCGGAGGGCTGGCGCTCGCGCGAAAAACCTTCACGTGGTCGCCACGAAGCGCCGATAGACGATGCAGGGAAGTGTCGGGGGAGCGACGAGGGGGCCGGAAAGTGCGAACGCGAGCGCTCACTCTCCAGCCTCGGAATGCTCTTTGAAAATGCTGTTTCCCTCGCCGCTGGGGAGAAGGGGGGGCCGCAAGGCCGAGGGAGCCCCACGTTCTGCTTGGGCGGGGGTGAGGGGGTTCCTTCAAACGACTCAATCCGAGCTTTTTATCGCCCCGCGAGCAAGACACTCACCACAAAGCGCACAGCGCGGCAGGGCCGCAGCCCAAGGTGTCTTGTGGGCCGGCGTTCGACGTGGGCGCCCTTCATGCCGGCAAAACCGGCCTTGGAGTGCGGGCTCAAACATTGAGTTGTCATGAAGGCGCAGGAGCGATGGCCGTACAGGAGTCGCAAAATGTTTGCTTAAAAAACAAGAATTCACGAGCTTGCAATACAGAGCTGGTAGCCACCTGGTTCCGGGCGCCGATTCTTTGGAGCCCAAACAAAATCGGCGAAAACCGGAGAACCCTCAGGTATACTTGGGCAGTCGGAAATGCCAAAAAGGAAATTCCGGTCAATATGAGCACGGTAGGAAATGTTCGCGGAACTCGGCGGAACCTAACCGCACTGTCGCTTTGACCGGCCAATTTGGCCCGTATAGACTGACTGTTCGTTTGTGGTGATAAGGTCATTGACCACTTCGAAGGTTATTCTCATGCGACCGAAAATTGGTGTTGCACTCGGCAGCGGCGCGGCGCGCGGATGGGCCCAGATTGGCGTGTTCGAGGGGCTCGCCGCCCTGGGAGTCGTGCCGGAGGTTGTTTCCGGCACTTCTATTGGCGCGTTGGTGGGAGCCGCCTTTGTGACCGGCAAACTTGCCGCGCTTAGGACCCGCATGGAGAATTTCGGCCGGCGCCATGTTGTTGCCATGCTCGACGTACATCTCACGACCGGTGGTCTTATTGAAGGCAAGCGTATAGAAAGTTTTCTCGATAGCTTGGGAATCGCCGGCTCGATCGAAACACAGGGTCCGCGTTATGCTGCGGTGGCAACCGATCTTGCCTCGGGACGAGAGATTTGGCTTCAGCAGGGAGCGATCGGCCGCGCGGTACGCGCGTCAATCGGTATGCCGGGAGTCTTCAGTCCCACGCGGCATGACGATCGGTGGTTGATCGACGGCGGCCTGGTCAATCCCGTGCCGGTGTCGGTCGCGCGAGCTTTGGGCGCCGATATTGTCATCGCGGTGGACCTGAACTCGGAATTGGTCGGGCGGCGCTTCTGCGGACCCGATATTGACCCAACCGCGACAACCACTGCGCCTGCCGCTTCGGCCCAGGCGCCTCAGTGGCTGACGGAGGCGGTCGGTCCAATTCTTCAACGCGTGCTCCAGGCCGGAGCCGACTTTCCCAGTTACTTCGAAGTATTGGCGAATTCTTTGAACATCATGCAGGATCGTATTACCCGCACGCGACTGGCTGGCGATCCTCCCGATGTGCTTCTGTGCCCAAAACTAGGGGAATTCTCTTGGCTCGATTTTCATCGTGCCAGTGAAGCCATTGCCGAAGGATTGGCATGCGTGCAGGCTGCCGAGCCGATAATTCGGCGAGCATGCCGGGACGCCATAGCCCATTCGTAATGTACATCCCAAGAGAGTGGGCCGAAACCGAAACGGCGTTGCCGCAAACACGTTTCCGCGTTCCGGCCGGGCGATGCACACGCCCCAATTGCACGCTGGGTTGTGCGGAGGCAAGGCAGACGGAGCGGCAGAGCGCGGGCGGGGGCGAAGAACCGCGGACCTGCAGAACAGGTCCGCGCTACGCTGGCTTGCGCACGCTGATCCACGGTTGGAGCCATGCGCTTAACAATCGCAATAGTACTTCTCGCAATAGGAAACTTGAGCCAGGCCGCATTCGGCCAGACACAGGACGTCGTAAGGGCACTGCTGCCGGACGGAGCCGTCCGCCGACTCGTGATTCCAAAGCCTTCGGAAAAAGAGAAGATCATTCACCAACTCAAAGCGGCGCAGGCTACTGCCCAGGGGGAGCGGGCTCAGCAGGTTGCATTCTTGCTCGCCGTGCTCGGGGGGGATTACGATCGTAATCGTGATTATCTTCTATGGGTAATGAAAGGTTGCGAGGTTCCTGAAATCAAGCATGGTTGCAGTGACATGACGGGGGACTACCTCATATACCTTTATCAGCATGGCCATCCCGAGATACTACCTCCATTGTTGAGCTCAAGCGTTAATGACTACAATGCGGCTGGCTCGGAATCTCTTGGCATGTTCTTTTCCCAGTTGGTAGTGAATTCTCCGAAAGATTTTCTCGATGCTCTCCGCTCGTTCCCAGCCTCCACGCAACGAAGAATGTGCTCCATGGCCGGTGTTGCCGGTGGTGGCGGCATGACACCTGCAGACTTGGGGAAAGCGCGAAGCCAACTGGGCAAAATGAATGATGAAGTCCCCCGACGCTGTCTCCAGGACATAGAACAAGCCAACAAGCCAGAGCATTGACGATGGCTCACTGCCTACTTGCCCCGGGCGGTATCGATTCCGGCAAGGAGGTGTAGCGCGGACTTGTTCTGTAGGTCCGCGGCATTTCGAATCATGCTTTCGCGTTACGGCCGGGCGATGCACGCGACCCATTTACGTGCGATGATGTGCGAAGGCAATGGCAAACGGAGCGGCAGAGCCCGGGCGGGAGGGAAGAGCCGCCGCGAGGCATAGGGGCGCTACGGTGGTTTGTGGCATGGCCATCTTGGCCATGACCTCACACGGGCTGGTAGCCACGAAGTCGCCGCGGCGACTCCGTGGCTACCACCTCCGAAAATCATTGCGCGCATAGCTTTGTGTAAAGGAGGAGAAACAATGCAAAAGCGAAAACTTGGAAAGAGCAACTTGGAAGTTTCGGTTCTCGGATTGGGGTGCATGGGAATGAGCTTCTCCTACGGCCCGCCCAAAGACAAACAGGAGATGACCACTGTTCTCCATGCCGCCGTGGAACGTGGCATCACCTTCTTTGATACTGCCGAAGTCTATGGGCCGTTCTTGAACGAAGAGCTTGTGGGCGAAGCCCTCGCCCCGTTCCGCGGAAAGGTGGTGATCGCCACCAAGTTTGGGTTCGACCTCAGCGGCAGCGATAATCGGCCGGGAGCGGCAGGTCTGAATAGCCGGCCCGAGCATATCAAACAGGCCGTGGAAGGGTCGCTCAAGCGGCTCAGGGTGGAGACCATCGACCTGCTCTATCAGCATCGGGTTGACCCGAACGTGCCGATCGAAGACGTCGCCGGCACGGTGAAGGAACTGATCGAAGCCGGCAAGGTCAAGCACTTCGGACTTTCCGAGGCAGGCGTAAAGACGATTCGCCGCGCCCACGCGGTCCAGCCGCTCACCGCACTACAGAGCGAATACTCTTTGTGGTGGAGGAAGCTTGAGGCCGAAGTGATTCCCACGCTGGAGGAGCTTGGCATCGGCCTGGTTCCATATAGCCCCCTGGGCAGAGGCTTCCTGACGGGAAAGATCGACGAAAACGCGGAATTCGACAGCTCCGATTTCCGCAGCACGCTGCCGCGCTTCACGCCGGAGGCTCTCAAGGCGAATCAGGCCTTGATCCAACTCCTCGGCAGCATCGCGGAACGCAAGAACGCGACTCCCGCTCAGATCGCACTCGCCTGGCTGCTGGCGCAAAAGCCGTGGATCGTTCCCATTCCCGGCACGACCAAGCTGAGCCGTCTGAACGAGAACATTGGAGCAATGGCAGTCGAACTTACGTCCGACGATCTTCGTGAGATCGATAATGCCTCCTCAAACATCAAAGTGGAAGGGGCTCGGTATCCGGAAAGACTGGAGCGAATGACCGGTCGCTGAGCAAAAACATCAAGTGAGGGAATACAAGATATGGAAATCAAAAGAGCTGGCTCGCAACCTTCCGTCAAGGGACCGTCAGAGTGGTTCACCGGCACCGTGCGGATCGATCCGCTTTTTCAGGCGCCCGATCCGGCGCTTGTTCAAGGCGCCAGCGTAACCTTCGAGCCGGGCGCGCGGACGGCATGGCACACGCATCCGCTCGGCCAAACTCTCATCGTCACGGCTGGCTGCGGCTGGGTCCAGCGTTGGGGAGGGCCGGTGGAGGAAATTCGCCCGGGTGATGTCATCTGGTTTGCGCCCGGCGAGAAGCACTGGCATGGGGCCACGCCGACCACGGCCATGATGCACATCGCCATTCAGGAAAATCTCGACGGGAAGGTTGTCGAGTGGATGGAACAGGTCAGCGAAGAACAATACCAAGCCTGACTAAAAACCGAAAAGAAACCACAAGGAGCTTAAATCCATGTACAACACGAAAGCTTATTCCGCTCGCAGTGCGACCTCGCCGCTTGCCGGCACCACCATCGCGCGGCGCGATCCAACCGAACACGACGTACAGATCGAAATCCTTTTCTGCGGCATCTGCCACTCCGATCTCCATTCGGTGCGTAACGAGTGGAGCGAGTTCATGCCCACCGTCTACCCGATTGTCCCCGGCCATGAGATTGTCGGGCGTGTCACCAAGGTCGGCTCGGCAGTCAACAAGTTCAAGCCCGGCGACCTTGCCGCGGTCGGCTGCATGGTCGACTCGGACGGCGCCTGCCCGGAGTGCCGCGCCGGCTTCGAGCAGTTCTGCCCGAACATGACCCTCACCTTCAACTCTCCGGACAAGCACCTCGGAGGCGTCACCTATGGGGGCTACTCCGACAGCGTGGTCGTCAACCAACGCTTTGTCCTGCGCGTCCCTTCCAACCTCAACCTTGCCGTAGCCGCGCCGCTCCTCTGCGCCGGAATCACCACCTATTCACCCATGCGGCGCTGGGGCGTCACCAAGGACAAGAAAGTTGGCGTGGTCGGTCTGGGCGGACTGGGCCACATGGGCGTGAAGTTTGCCCATGCGCTGGGAGCCCACGTCATCGTCTTCACCACTTCACCCCATAAGAAGGACGATGCGCGCCGACTGGGCGCCGACGAAGTGGTCGTTTCCCGCCATGCCGACGAGATGCAGAAGCACGCCGGCAGCTTCGACTTCATCCTCGACGCCGTCTCCGCCGATCACGATGTTAACGCATACCTCCAACTCCTCCGCCGTGACGGCAACCTTACCCTCGTCGGCGCGCCGGCAAAGCCTCTCGCCGTCGCCGCCTTCGGCCTCTTGTTTGGACGCCGCAGCCTTTCCGGCTCGCTCATCGGCGGTATCCCCGAGACCCAGGAGATGCTCGATTTTTGCGGCGCACATCACATCACCGCCGATGTCGAAGTTATCCCCATCCAGAAGGTCAACGAAGCTTACGAGAGATTGCTCAAGTCCGATGTGAAGTACCGGTTCTCCATCGATATGGCTTCTCTCAAATCCGCATAAACGACGCGCGAGGGAGAGCAGTATGCGAGTCGCCCCGACTACCCAGGGAGGACGGAAGCAGTGATTTGGACTGCCTGGAACAATGGCGACCACCATCACTCCGGCGCCGGCGGGTGAGCGCGAATCGTTATGTGAGGTAAGGATTATGAGCAAAATAAAGATGGGACCTCAACAGCTCCTGAATCCCAGACCAGCGATTCTCGTGGGAACCCATATTGATGGTAAGCCCAATTTCCTCACAGTATCCTGGGCGGGCATCACGAGCGCTGATCCTCCAACGATGTCAGTAGCCATCAGGAACATGCGATACTCCCTGCGGGGCATTCAGGAGAACAGACAGTTTTCGGTTAACGTCCCCTCCGTGGATATGGTGAAGGAGACAGACTACTGTGGCGTCGTGTCCGGCTCCCAATCGGACAAAGTTAAGGATTGCGGTTTCAAAATATTCTACGGTGATCTGGACAAAGCTCCGCTTATCGAACAATGCCCGATCAATATTGAATGTGAGGTTTTGCAGATTGTTGCTCTCGGGGACCATTCACTTGTAATCGGGAAGATATTCGAATCCTATATAACAGATAGCTGCTTAACAAAAGGTATACCAGACATGAGAAAGATAAACCCTCTCTGTTTCTGCGGGTTGACGATGGAATCCATGGGTTACTACGCTGTTGGAGATTTCATCGCAACCACAAATGCTATAAGCAAGGAAACGAAACCAGAAGAGAAGCTATAAAGGCGATATGATCGGTCGCGGCTTGATCAGTGGACGCCAGCAAAATTGCCCTCCTTGTGCATCATCGCCCAAGGAGCAAAAACCGTCATCGTAGGGCAGGAGGTCTATGAGTACGACGCGTCGCGCATGATCGTGTTCTCCATTGCCCTACCCGTTGCTGCCCAGATCAAGAATGCCAGCCCTTCCAAACCTTGCCTCGCTCTAAGGCTCGACCTCGACCCGCCCAAGATTAGGGGATTTATCGACAATTGATCCCCAGCCTTTGGAAGGAGCGCAGGGACCCGGCGCCATTGAAACTTCTCCCGCCACACCATATACTGACCCGCATTGGTTCACATGAAAGGCGCTCTCGCCGCCGATGCCAAGGGCTCGACGCGTGGGAGAAAAACCGGACGGCTGAGCACCCACCGAGCGAGCGGAACGGACGGGTCATCGAACGCCAGCACGCCGGTGGGCGGGAGTGACAGCGAACGTTACATGCGAGGAAACCCATGAGACCGACTCTGAGGCTGTTGCGGGATGAACTGATCGAGAGAATCATCGCCGAGGCGCGCGAGGTGCTGGGCAAGTTGGGTGTCGAGATCCACAACCCGTCGGTGCTCAGCCTGCTGGCCGACCATGGCGCCGATGTGGACGCCGGCACGTGTAATGCCCGCTTGACGGGAGCCATGATCGATAAAGCACTGAAGACCGTCCCCCGCACTTTCAAGCTCTTTGATGTTTTGGGCAACGAGACCCATGACTTTCAGGGTGACAACGTCTACTTCAACCCCGGCTCCACCGCGCTCAATATCCTCGATGCCCGGACCGGCGAAATGCGCAAGCCCACCACGGCGGATTACATTCGTTACGTGAAGTTGGTGAGCGGCCTCGATCACATCGCCGCGCAAAGCACCGCCATGATTGCCGCCGATGTGCCCGAGAAAATCTCCGACAGCTATCGGCTTTATCTGAGCCTTCTGTACGGTGAGAAGCCGGTGGTGACGGGCGCATTCACCATCGAGTCGTTTGAGATCATGAAGGATTTGCAACTGGTGGTGCGGGGAAGCGAGGCGGCGCTGCGGGCCCAGCCCCTGACCATTTTCTCCTGTTGCCCCACGGCGCCCATCAAGTGGAGCGACGTGACCAGCCAGAACCTGGTGGATTGCGCGCGCTGGTCGATTCCGGTGGAGCTGATCTCCATGCCGCTTTCCGGGTTTATGGCGCCCGTTACTCTGGTGGGAAGCCTGGTGCAGCAAACCGCCGAGAATCTGAGCGGCGTAGTCATCAGCCAGCTCGTGAACCCCGGCGCGCCGATGCTGTATGGAGGCTCACCCGCCATCTTCGACGTGCGGTTCGAAACCACTCCCATGGGCGCGGTCGAAACCATGATGCTCGACTGCGCGAACAGCGAGATCGGAAAGCGCCTGGGCATGCCCACGCAGGGTTACATCGCCTTGAGCGACGCGAAACTGCTGGACGCGCAAGCGGGATTGGAGACGGGCGTGGGCGCGGTCTTGGCGGCGCTTTCGGGAATCAACAGCATCTCGGGCCCGGGGATGCTGGATTTTGAGAGCTGCCTGAGCCTGGAGAAACTGGTCCTCGATGACGAGATTTGCCGCATGACGGATCGCCTGTTGCGAGGAATCGAACCGCGGGAGGATTTCCCCTCGCTTCCCATTTTCGAGGAAATGCGCCGGGAGAAGCATCTGCTGATTGCCGATCACACCCGCCGCCATTTGCGCGAGGAAATCTTCTTCCCCGGTGCGGTCATCGATCGAGCCAACCGCGCCCGCTGGGCCGCCGATGGCCATTTGACCTTGGGAGAGCGCGCCGGGCGGGAGGTCACGCGGCTTGTCCAGCGCTACAAGCCAACACGATTGGCCGCGGAGGCGAGGTCGGAACTGACACGCCTGATGGCCGCGGAAGCCCGGCGCTACGGCATGGAGACGTTGCCGGCGGAGTGATTCCGAGTGCGTCGAGGGAGAAACGGGGTTTACCGCACGGTTCACCCCGTTCCCCCGGCAGGCCTCCGCGTGATTCTATTGAGTACTGCGAATTAGAGTGACAAGACCCCCTCACCCCCGACCCCTCTCCCCCAAGGGGGCGAGGGGAGTTGGTCACATCACTAAATCACTCACCTCTCCCCTCGCCCCCTTGGGGGAGAGGGGTCGGGGGTGAGGGGGTTCACTCGTCACGGTATTATGCGGAAGTCAGTAGAATCTCAACGAAAGGCAGCTCAAGCCGCCGTCCATTTTTTCGAACTCGGACATATCGAGTGGCAGAACCGCGTAGCCGTGCCGCTCGAGGGATTCTCGCAGGCCGGGAAACCCCGCCGGCATGAGCACGCGGTCGTTGATGCGCAAACAATTGGCGGCATAACTCTCTGTGGCATTCACGCGGATGAGTTTGTATCCGCGGAAATGGGCGTGCCCTGACAACTCTTCGCTAACAACAAGAGTATTGTCGCCCAGATAAGCAATACCACTCTTCAGATGCAGAACGGTCTGGAATCCCCGAATGTCCACAAATGTCGAAGTGTGACCCTCACTCGCCAGGAACTCCGCGAGCTGTCGGCCGCCCGCTTCGTTCGTACGCCCCGAAATACCGATGAGGAAGTGATTCTCAGCCTGGCAGATGTCGCCGCCTTCCAGCGTACCCGGCGCCCGGATCTGGTGGATGGTGCGGAAGAACCGCTCCAGAGGCTCCCGGATTTCCGCCACTTCTCCCGCCCTGCTGGGGGCGCCAGGGCGGGTGAGGATTGCGCTGTGGGGCGAGAGGACCGCTGTATCCTCCACGAAGGTGCCATCGGGATATCGCAGGCCTGCTTCCAGCACGGTGACGCGCAATCCGCAGAGTTCGAGCGCCTGGCAATAACCAAGATGTTGATCGAGGGCCTTCTCGAATGAGGGAACCCCCAGCCTGCCGGAAGTCAGGCCGTCGGAGAAGTTCCTGCCGGGCTTGCGAACGATGGCGTGGCGAAACAAGTCACTTCTCCTCTGATCACCCACGAGTCCCCGCCTGGAGGCCGTGCTCCTCCGCAATCATGCCGTTACCATGCGGGCTCTTTTCCGCATGAAAAGGTACGCGGGGACACAAGCGCACAGCAACAAAACCGCATAGACGGTGCTGCTGGGATCACTCAGGGCGTTGGCAACAAGGAACAGTCCCGAACCCGCCACCAGGAGTGCCGTCGTCCAAGGGTAGCCCCAGGCGCGAAACGGGCGGGGCAGTTGGGGCTCGCGCCGGCGCAGGACGATTAGCGCTATATAGCAGACACAATAATTAGCAACGAAGATAATGGCGGCCATCGCTACAATCCGCTCAAACGTTTCGGTGGCCACCAGAGCCATGGCCGCTCCGGCGGAGAGCACCATGGCCAGCCTGGGCGTGCCCCCGGCGCTGACCCTGGCGGCGCGCTCGGTGAAAAGGCCGTCGCGGCCGATGGCAAAGACGATGCGCGCGGCGCCGAGCAATGCGGAGTTGATGAAGCTGAGCAACGCCAACAACGAAAGCAGGGTTATGAACTCGCCGCTATGTCCAGAGAAAATGATTTGCGCCGCGTCCGCGGCCGGGAGTTTCGAGGCCGCGAGCAAGGGAATCGGGAGCACATGCAGGTAAGCCAGATTCATGACGAGATAGAGGGAGATGATGCAGAGCACTCCGCCGATCATGGTGCGGGGCAGATTCCGGGTTGGATTCTTATCTTCTTCGGCAAAATAGATGGCTTCGTACCATCCATCGTAGGCCACCACGACGGCGCGCAACGCGGTTACCAGCGCCCCCAGCGCCAGCAGGAGACTTGCCGGGGATTTCACCAGGTGGTGCGGGAGAGTGGCCGCGGCGAGGTGCGGCGCGTGCGCCTTTCCGTTATAGAGGAAGCAAGCCCCCGCCAGTATCAGAAAGGCCAGCGCGGTGGCGGAACTGGTCAGCTTCTGGACGTTGCTGCTGAAGCGAAGTCCCATCCATTGGAGGACGGCAAACAACGCGAGCGCGGCAAGCGCCACCGTTTTATCACGGCCCGCCAGGCCCGGCAGGAGCGCGGCCACGTAACCGCCTATGGCGTATGAGACGTAGGCAAGCGAAGCGCAGTTGTTGATCCAATCGCCCCATCCCACGGCAAATCCGGCGCCGCCCCCGAAGGCCCGCCGCGCGTAAACATAGAACCCGCCTGCTTGCGGCGCCATGACGGCGAGTTCGGTGACGGAAATCGAACCGAGCAGGGCGTAGATCCCACCGATAACCCAAACCGCCAGAATCAGGCGAAAACTGCCGAGTTGGGCCGCCACCGTTCCCGGAAGGCGCAGGATGCCCACCCCGATCGTGCCTCCGAAGATGACCGCCACTCCAAAGCCTACCCCCAGGATGGGTAACAATTGCGCCTTGGGCGTCGGTTTGAGTTCGGCGAGATCAGGGGCAGGAGAGTTCATTCTTCTTTCACGAGGAGATAGAAGAGCACCTTCCGGTTCACAGGCTCGACCCAGTTTAGCGCCATGCCGGATAATCTGCTAGAGGTCTTGTCCGGCCCAATCGTCGCCCTAACTCCGCAGAGAAGAATACTGAGCGCGAGACCATGAACGGCTCATTAGGGACCCGACGTCGAGGAACGTATCCGAGCGGTAGCCACTCTGGCGCCGTGGGTGAAAGTCCGCCGACCTTCATGGCGGACGACCGGCGCGCGGCGGTGGAGATTCTCGCCGCGAATATCCGCACAGAAGCCGCTCTGGAAGTGTCTATCAAGACGAATTGTCCGTTATAACTTGCATTTTTCTGCAAAATCCACATCGAATTGCCGTAAATGTCCGACTTTTTCGCGGTCAATTTGTCAATGTTTCCTTTGTTTTTATACATTTGGTGGCTTTGGTCGTCATAAATTAACATCTTTTTTTAGGCCAGCCCCTGGCAGTGACATCTTGTTGGATTGGAGCCTCCTGGAGGGAGACGAGGACGTCGTTTGAGTGGAATGGCCATTTTGATTTTCCTCCCCACTCGGATTGTGGCAGGCTCGGCATGGGCAACGTCGTTTCCTTCCCGGACACAGGCTAGCTTATCCACTATACCCATACACCTAGGCTTTGTCAAGTAAACAGTGAGGCTAGGTAGTGGCGCCATGGGCCGGGGCACGGCCGACTTGCCCGCGAGCAAAAACGTGGCCTTCTCCCCCACCGCTCCCATCGCGCCCACAACCTTGCGCACGAACTCGTCCGGATGTTCCAGCACCATCGCATTCGGAACGCGCAACAATCGAAGGCCGAGGGTGCGCAAATAATCTTCTTTGGCGGCATCTTTGCGCATCTGGTCGATCTGAGCGTGGACGCCGCCCTATGGCGAGGTAAACTCGCCGCTACGAATTCAAAGTGCGCCACTACCTGGGTTGGGGGGCGGGGTGCTTGCAGCGATCATTTTTGGCGCTGCAATCGGCTCGGCATGGAACTGGTTCTTGAACGAGGTTCAAGTTGATCCACTAACCGTCACTTTGGCTTCTTGACCCGCCTTCGGCCGCCCACTAGAATGCTGACGTGCTGGCCCCCTATTGAAGCGGAGGCCGGCTGCGTCAGCCACGTCCACGCCGCCTCATTCGAGCGAATCGCCATGGCCTCACCAAATCTTCGCAAACCTATTATGATCGGCATCGGCGGCGGCACCGGAGCCGGAAAAACGACTCTGGCGCGACTCCTGGCCCTGCTCTACGCTGACCTCGGCGCGGTGATCCTGGATCAAGACTCATATTACCGGGACCAGTCGCACCTGAGCTTCGAGCAGCGTGTCCTGACCAACTATGACGAGCCCGCCGCGCTCGACAACGACCTACTCTTGCGGCATGTGGAGCAGCTCGCCGTGTGTGAGCCGATCCGGAAACCCTGTTATTGCTTCGTCACCTACACGCGAACCGCGGAGGTCAAGGAGGTTCGCCCCGCCCAATTTGTGATTCTGGAGGGGCTCCTGGCCCTGTGGGACGAGCGGCTACGCGCGCTGATGGGCCTGAAGATTTTTGTCGATGCCGACGCGGACGTCCGCCTGATGCGCCGCCTGCTAAGGGATGTCCATGAGCGTGGCCGGACGCTGGAATCCACCATCGCGCAATACCGGGATTCCATCCGGCCCATGCATCGGCGGTACGTGGAGCCGACAAAAACTTACGCGGACTTGGTGGTGGACACCACCGAAAGCGCCGTGGAGGAATGGCTCGAGCCTATTGACCGGATTCTCGTCAAGATGCGGGGCTCATGGAACGAGGCGGCCGCGGCCTGACGTCGCCACCGGGAGGAGAACACATGTTTGCGTTTCGCGGAGTGGATTTTCTGGAGATCGATTCCCTGCTCAATGACGATGAAAAGCTGGTGCGCCGGATGGTGCGCGAGTTTGTGGAGAAGGAAATCATCCCCCATATCGAGGGATGGAATCGCGAGGGGAAGTTCCCCCTGCATCTGGTGCCGCTCATGGCGGAATTGGGGTTTTACGGCGCCAACCTGGAGGGCTACGGCTGCGCCGGCATGTCCAACGTGCAGTATGGGCTGATCATGCAGGAGCTCGAGCGCGGCGACAGCGGCTTGCGCAGCTTCGTGAGCGTGCAGGGCGCGCTGGTGATGTATCCCATTCACGCCTATGGCTCCGAGGAGCAGAAGGACCGCTGGCTGCCCGCCCTGCAACAAGGCAAGGCCATCGGCTGCTTTGGCCTTACGGAACCGGATTTTGGCTCGAACCCCGCGGGCATGAGAACGCGCGGCGTAAAGGACGGTAATGACTACATCTTAAACGGTGAGAAAGCCTGGATTACCTCCGGTACTGTCGCCGATGTGGCATTGGTATGGGCGCGCACCGACGAAGGGATTCGCGGATTCCTGGTGGAAAAAGGCACGCCGGGCTTCTCCGCCAAGGACATCAAAGGCAAGATGTCGCTGCGCGCTTCGGTTACATCCACGTTGGCCTTGCAAGACGTGCGCGTGCCGGCGCGCAATATGCTCCCCAAGGCGCAAGGGTTGAAAGCTCCGCTGAGCTGTCTGACGCAAGCGCGCTACGGCATTGGCTGGGGCGCCATCGGCGCCGCCATGGCCTGCTACAACGAGGCGCTGGAATACGCCAAGGTGCGCAAACAATTTGACGATAAGCCCATCGCCACGCACCAGCTTGTGCAAGCGAAATTCGCCGACATGATTACGGAAATCACCAAGGCGCAGTTGCTGGCCATCCAGGTGGGCCGTCTGAAAGACCAGGGCCGCGCTGACTTTGCCCACGTTTCCATGCTGAAGCGCAACAACGTGAAAATCGCCCTCGACACAGCCCGCGCCGCCCGCGACATCCTGGGCGCGAACGGCGTCGCCGACGAGTACCCCATCTTCCGCCACATGTGCAACCTGGAATCGGTCTTCACCTACGAGGGCACCCACAATATCCACACGCTCATCATCGGCGAGCGCGTGACGGGAATGCCGGCGTATAAGTAATGGCAAAGTTTTGTGGCAGACGTGATTCAAGTTTTGGGAATTGTCGATGTCACAAATGATAAGTTACCCGAACGATCGGATTCTGGGCCACTGGCGTACAAATGGCGACCAGTTAACAATTACTCTGTTCGTCGTTCTTCTTACTGTTTTCATCTGTAAAGCATTCGGCTTTCCAGGCAAGCTTCCGGAGCCCCCCAAAGGGCGTATTCCCGGTGTTATCGCAGTGGCTAACCTTGAGGGGAAGCGGCCCCTCATACTTGTGCGACCGAAATATCCGGAAACAGCGATGAAAGCGGGCATCGAAGGCGATGTCGACCTTGACATCGTAATTGGAAAAACTGGCAAGATCGAAATGCTGCGAGTAATACGAGGCTCACCCTTACTTGCTGGAGCCGCTGCCGACGCAGTGGGGCAGTGGCGCTATGAGCCCATTCTACTAAATGGCAAACCTGTTCGCATCAGAACAACGGTCAACGTCGGCTTCAAACTGTCAAGAGATAAAGGTGGTTCTTTATCAGGCAGGCCGTCCAAAAACGACTAAACTTTCAATACAAGCAGCAACATCCCTTCTTCCCCTTGCAGGGAGCATAGGGGAGGTGGCAACGACCACACCCCACTTGGCACGGCTAAGTGTCAGGTACAAGCAAGCGTAGCCAAGACCTCCGCCTTTGAGGTCTGCGGTTCTTCCCTAGACTCGCGCTCCCTGCCCCACGGGCGGGCGTGCTTCTTGGCGATTCAGCGTCGTCGCAAGGTAAGAACCGCGGACCACAAGACCGCCGGGCGCTACACGCCCGGGAACACATCCGAGTATTTCACACTCGAGCGCGGCTCCGCCATCAAGGACTCCATCTTATCGCGCCACGCGGCGTAATGGGCTGTCGCTTTGTGCGCCGCGGTGGCCTCCACGCTGCGATAGACCTCGACCAGCACGAACCGCGTGGGATCGTCATTCTGCTCCAACACATCAAAACGCGCAATGCCCGGTTCCTTGTGGCTCTGGCGCGCATTCTCAATCGTCGCCTCTTTAAAGGCCTCGATGCTATCGGGCTTCACTTTCACGTGCACGTGGACGATTAGCATGATCTTACCCCCTTCGACTTTGATGGTGCGTCCCCCGCGTGGATCGTGCCGTGGCATGCCCTACGGTGAACACGTCCTATCATCAGGCCTTACGGCAACCCAAAGCTCGCCACACGCCGCCAATGACGCGGTTCGCCGTGCGTCCGGTAGAGATGCAGGCTTCGCACCTTAAACTGAGCGTCGAGCCGAGGTCCAATCTCCGCCATCACCCTTTCCTTCAAGCTCCGGGGGAAATCTCCGTAGAGGAGGCTGAGGTGGGGCATGAAGGCTGGCTCGCGCGTGTGGCCAAATTCCTGGCAAGCGGCTCGATGAGCTTTCCGCAATGGTCTGGTAAGCGCCGCGCGAACGAAAAGGCAGCGAAAGTACTCTTCGAGGAAGTCAATCTCTTCCAAACGGATGACAAAGTGGCGGAGGCCGGCGGCCAAGCGCGCGGATTGGCCAATCAGCTCAGAGCGCGGACCCACCAAGCCCCCCAGCAGGGTCACGTGCGGGGAGAATTCCGGTGCGCCAAGCTCGACACTCAAGCGCTTGATGATCCGCGAGAGGAGATCGCACACGTCTCCTGTCGGCATTAACCACAAGGAGTATTTCTCAGCGGCAGGCGGCTGGCTCACTGGCGTGCCCACTGACCTCGGCATAATACGGCGACGGATAGACCCCCTCACCCCCGACCCCTCTCCCCCAAGGGGGCGAGGGGAGAGTTGAGTGATTAAGTTATGCAACCAACTCCCCTCGCCCCCTTGGGGGAGAGGGGTCGGGGGTGAGGGGGTCTTGTCACTATGATTTGCAGTAATCAATAAGTCGAAAGAGGATAAAGGGTGGAGTTTAAAGGGTAGAAGCTAAACCCGCATGGCGGCACATTTTACCCTTTATCCTTTACCCTTTAAACTTCTCTCCCCACCCCCGCGCAGACAGGGAAGTTCTTATTCCCCCTCCTTGAGCTCTCGAATCCAGAGATTTCGATAGCGCACGGGGTGGTTGTGATCCTGCAAAGCCAGCGGGAGCTTTTCCGGCGTCGGGTGATAGGGCGGACGCGCGTTGTGCGTCGTGGGCCCCATGATTTCCACGTGATCTTGCACCAGAACGCCGTTATAGAACACGGTGACACTCGCCTTATGCAGCAGCTTCCCGTCCGCATCGAAGCGCGGACCGTGGAATACGATGTCGTACGTTTGCCATTCGCCCGGCTTGCGCGCGGCATTCACCAGGGGAGGATACTGGCCATAAACGGCGCCGGCCTCGCCATCCGCATAAGTCGGATTATCGTAGGAATCGAGAACCTGAATCTCGTAGAGGCCGTGCAGGAATACGCCGCTATTGCCGCGGTCCTGGTCGACCCCGTGCGGCGGGTTGGGCGCGGCCCATTCCACGTGCAATTGGCAATCGCCATACGCGCCTTTGGTGCGTATGTATCCGGTGCCAGGCACGGTGGCAAAGTAGCCGTCTCCCACGGTCCACTTCGCCGGGCCGCCATCCTTGACACTTTCCCAATTCGACAGATCCTTACCGTTGAAGAGCACGATGGCATCCGAAGGCGGCAGGCCCGGATGCTCCTGGGTGCTGGCGGTCCCCGGCGTGATGATGGGCGGCGCCGGACGGTGGCGATCGTTGGGCCCCCATTGTTGCTGGGCCTGTAATTCTGCTACGGGTCTCATGGCTTCGGATTGAGGCGCGGCAAACGGCCCAGTGGTTGTCATGATGGTCGAGAGCAGGGCGAGTCCCACGCAGCTCCCCCATAACAAAAGTGCCTTGCGCATAGTCTCTTCTCCCTTCCGACAAATAATAATAATGATGTTGCCCCGCAGCGGGCTGCGAGAGGCGGTATTGTAACGCTTAATGGCTGCCGTGGGTTCATGTTTTTGGCCCGCGTCTACCAACACGCTGGGGTAGGGGGGCAATTCGAGGTTGAAACGGTGGGTTTCTCTGACAACTGAGGGACCCAAAGGCGGCGTCCCGGTATGAGGGGGATAGATTTCGTCGCCTCTACGTCAAAGCAAGGCCGGGTTAGCGGACGGTCCCCGGGGGTCCACTGCGGGGCTCACGTGGCGAAGCATCCATGCCACCCTTACTTGATGTGGCAGCTCGCCAGACCGCGCTTTTCCAAATACTGCTGGTGATAATCCTCCGCCCGCCAGAACTCGGCAGCGGGAGTGATTTCCGTGACAATACGGCGAGGGTACTTTCCCGACCGTTCGAGCGCTTCCTTCGACGCGCGGGCGGCGGCTTCCTGCTCGGGCGAGTGAAAGAATATCGCAGTGCGATATTGTTTGCCGTAGTCGGGCCCCTGGCGGTTGAATTGCGTGGGGTCGTGATTCTCCCAGAACACCTTCAGCAAGTCCGCGTAGGATACCTGGGCGGGGTCGAAAGTGACCTCCACAACTTCCGCGTGTCCGGTCTGGTCCGTGCAGACGTCACGATAAGTGGGATTCTGGAGATGCCCGCCCATATAACCGACGGCCGTGGAGGTGACTCCCTGAACCTGGCGGAACGCCGCCTCCACTCCCCAGAAACAACCCGCCCCGAAAGTCGCTTTTTCTGTCGCCATGTTGTTGGCCCTCCTCATTAATCCGCGCGAAATGTGTGCCGTTAAGCCCCCTGCCCCGGGCGGAGATAAGTGATAGACCTATGATACTATTTCTCGCGCCAAGCGGCGAGCAGTTCAAGGCGTTCTCCTTGCGTCCCGCCGGGCAATGCTCTGCCCGGGGAGCGCATACAACATATCTAGGCTAACGTGGGCGTAAAGCCGTTCCCCCACCGCGGCAATGCGCTGGCGGCGATTTCCGCGTCAATTATGCGGCGCTGACACGACGATGGACGGGTGACGACAACCGTCCATCCGGCCACATCGGCATCGCCGACCCCGCGCGCGCTCGGGGAAGCCCGTCGGCGACTGGCGATCGAGACACGCGCGTTTCTTGATTGCTACCTTGTTAGCGCACAATAAAAATCCCATGGCAGATTGCACTGCGCTGGTCCACCGCGGCCAAGCTCTTTAATCCTATCGGGTCCCGCGCCAGATTACACCGGTGCGGGAAAGGGGGATAGGCAGGGGATTAGCCCAAGCAAGCCCGGATTCGATGCTGGCGAGGCTGGCAGCTTGGTCCTGCGTCAGCCACAGTAGGATGTTTCCGTTGGGCTTAAGGCACTGGGCGGCGATGGGTACGAGGACTTGCAGATTCCCGACGGCGCGCATGGTGGCAAAGTCGAACGCCGGCGGCGGCGTGGCGCAAACCAGGTCTTCCAGGCGATCGGCACGCACCGCGACTTGTCCGAAATCACAGACGCGCGCCGCCTCTTTAAGGAAAGCTCGCTTCTTGGCCACCGGTTCGAGCAGGGTGACGGAGATCGCGGGGAAGGCGATTTTCAGAGCCAGGCCGGGAAAGCCGGCGCCACTGCCGATGTCGAGCAGATGGCCGTGAATCTCCATGTGGCGGGAGAGGAAGAGGCTCTCGCCGAAGTGGCGGGTCACACACTCTTCCGGATCGCGGATGGAGGTGAGGTTGATTTTCTGATTCCAGCGGCAAAGCAGGTTGAGGTAAGCAAGGACTTGGTCCGCCTGGGCGGTGGAAAGATCCAAGCCAAAAGGGTCGAGGAGCTGCCGAAGGCGCGTTTCATTGAGCACGCAGGCGATTGTAGAGACTTCCCTCGTTGGGCGCAAGCTGAGAACTCCACATTAATTCCAGGAATTCATGAAGGTGTTCCACGTGAAACATTTAAGCTGGAAAGGACGGAATCATCATCCCCTCCGCGCGCCTCGAGCCCAAAAAAATTTCTCACAAAGGTATTGACTTAGGAATTCATATATGCTAGTGTCTTCGCGGTTCCCAAATACCTTTGGTTCTAATCTTGACATGCCATGTCCGGTTTGCAGGCTCTCCTTTCTCGCCGTTCGGGGACGCGGGGCGTCGAGCGGCGCCGAATCCCCTGCGGCATACCTTGCGGAGCCCAATCCGGCAGGCAAAGGAGTGAATTATGGCCAAAAAACGTGTAGCGATCGCGGGCAGCGAGCGGGCTCCGCTTCACGGGGCGCGCTTGATCGGTCCCGCCGATCCTCAGGAGCGCATGGAAGTCACTTTGGTCCTTAGACCCGCCAGCTCGGCGGCACTGCCGTCATTGGAGCGGACGGGCAAGATCAAACCAAATGAGCGAACCCATATGACCCGGGAGGAATTCGCGGACAAGCACGGCGCCGACCCTAAGGACATCGCGAAAATCGATGCTTTTGCGCATGAGCACGGTCTCGACGTCGGGGAGGTGAGTTTGGCCGCGCGTACGGCAGTCCTTCGCGGAACCGTGCAGGCAATGAGCGAGGCGTTCAATGTAACTTTGCAAATGTACGACCACCCCAGCGGCCGCTATCGTGGACGCACCGGCCCCGTTGAGATTCCCAGTGACCTCGATGGCATTGTCCAGGGCGTCTTCGGTCTCGATAACCGTCCCCAAGCCAAGCCTCACATGCGCCCTATTCATGAGCAGGGAGGCGCCTGGCACAGTTCCCAGAAAGGCGTATCTTACCTGCCCACGCAAGTGGCGAAACTCTACGACTACCCCGCTACCGCAACGGGTCAGGGGGAGTGCATCGCCATCATCGAGCTCGGCGGTGGCTACAAGGCCAGCGACCTCGCCACCTATTTCCAACAAATTGGCATCAAGGAGCCGCAAATCAGCGCCATTTCAGTGGGAGGCTCGGGCAACAGTCCCACCGGCGACGCGACCGGTCCGGATGGAGAAGTCATGCTTGATATTGAAGTGTCTGGCTCCATCGCGCCGGGAGCTCAAATCGCTGTTTACTTCTGTCCGAACACCGACGCAGGCTTTCTCCGGGCCGTCACCACAGCCATTCACGACAAGGTACGCAATCCTTCGGTGGTTTCAATCAGTTGGGGAGGACCGGAAGCCTCCTGGACGGCGCAGGCAATGACCGCCTTCGATCAGGCTTTCCAGGCCGCTGGCGCGTTGGGCGTGACGATCACCGTTGCCGCCGGCGATAACGGGTCCTCCGACGGCGTGGACGACGGTCTGGCGCACGTGGACTTCCCCGCTTCCAGCCCCAACGTCCTGGCGTGTGGCGGCACGCGCCTGATGGGGTCCGGCAAAACCATTACTGCCGAAACCGTCTGGAACGACGGCGCCTCAGGCGGAGCGACGGGTGGGGGAATCAGCGCCTTCTTCGTGCCGCCGCCTGCCTGGCAGTCGGGTATCAACCTTCCACCCTCAGCCAATCCCGGCGCCAAGCCCGGACGCGGGGTTCCCGATGTGGCAGGCGACGCCGATCCTGTCACCGGTTACCAAGTGCGGGTGGATGGGCAAAACACCGTGATCGGGGGAACTAGCGCTGTGGCGCCTCTGTGGGCCGGCCTCGTGGCGCTCTTAAACCAGAGCTTGGGCAAAACCGTAGGGTTCTTGAATCCCTGGCTCTACGCCAACGCCACAACTGGAGACCTTCACGACATCACGTCTGGCAATAACGGCGCCTATCAGGCGCGGGTGGGCTGGGATGCCTGCACCGGTCTGGGGTCGGCTGACGGCGCCAAGATACAACAGGCCCTGACGGGAAAAATGGCGGCGGCAAAGTAAGGTCGAAGCATGGACATAGGTTGCCCAGATAGTGCCGGGTTTTAGAATGGCGCGGGGCGTTACGCATACCCCGCGCCATCACCTTTCGACTTGCGGAATTCGACCTATCTGCATCATTCCATAAGGCCTCAGGCTCAATAGACGGTGGCGCGAGGCCGCATGGCCAAAGGTTTAAACGGCGGACGATTGGGCCGAACCGGACAGTTGGCTATCACCCTCGAACCCGTCAAGAGTGAGGTCCCTGTTTCACGTGAAACATTCTGCCCTTGAAGACGCTCAAGGGCGAGACATCGCAAAGAACAACTGTTTTCCTCTCCTTTCGCCCTCAGCACCGCTGAGATTGGCCTATTTGCCTGCCTCCACAGCCACTCTATTTCCGCGCCGAGCGCTGTCCTTGAAGGGCATCCAGTTCGTCGATTCGGCGCTGGAGCCTGCGCGCGGCCCGTTGGTTCATCTTCCATACCGCGACAAATGAAAGCGCACCAATGAGGTTAAGCACCCCCGAAAACAGTCCGATGTGCCGCATGTGGCCCGGGTTGGTGCGGGCGAAAGCCGCGGTTAGGACCACCCAGCCCGGAATCAGCGGCCCCAAGTACCAAGTCCAAACGTTCTCGACGAGGGTCCGCTGCCTTTCCAGTTCCCGCCGGAAGAACTCGAGACCAGTCGCAAGTCCCAATTCCGCCGGCATGGTTCGCGAGGAGCCTCTCCGATGGAGCTGCCAACTCAAATACAGCATCCCGGCGATCATCAAGCCATAACCCACTCGCGTCAGCACATCGGGCACGCGCCAGAACTCGAACCCGAAGAAGACCACCACCACCAAGGCGGCAACGTATTCGCGCGCGTTGCGCCAGTAGATCGTCCCTTCAAACTTCCCTGAACGGTTGCGGATCTCTTCCATCGACATACGGATACCCTCCGTTCTCTGGTTCTGCCAGACGTTTCTCATATCTTGGGGGGGAGATTCATTCCTCATCGTTTCCTCCCGCTTCAAAACGGCGCGCCAATAGGCCTTTGATACGATGAACCTTGGTAGCCACGTTCCTTGATGATAGTCCAGTTATCTCGCCTATGGCCCCAGCATCCATGCCCTCCAGGTATGCCAGCATCACCTGGCGGTCCAGGTGCTCCAACTGCTGAATAAGGGCCAGAAGACGCTCGAGGCTTTGGCGCCGGTGGGCGGCCAGTTCACCCTCACTCGCGTCCGGCAGAAGCTCAATTTCCTCCAAAGCCACTAGAGGATGCGAGCGCACGCGGCTCTGCCGGCCCACGTGAGTCGTGGCCACGTTGTGCGCCACGCGATAGACCCACGTGCGCATTGAACAAAGACCCTTGAAGCCTTTGAAACTGCGCCACAAGGCCACGTGGATGTCTTGCAACAGGTCGCGACGGGTTTCCCCGTCGGCTTCGTAAGCGCGCGCCAGCCGCTCCAAGGCCGCGCCATAGGTGTCCGCGGCTTGGCGATAGAGATCGTCTTGCGAGGACGCTGGAGCCGGCATGGACTCAGTTTCTCTCACACCCTAGGTAGTCAAGGGAAGGGAGACTTTCTTACAGGGTCTTGGACAAGCGTTGCAGCGACAGACTTTGAACGGGGAATCGACCCTTTTAGGAAGTGGTACTTGAAGAGAAGGTGGGCGCCCGCACACCGCGAAGTTCGCGGCCTCATACCTTTACCATGAGCCGCATCCATCCAGCTTTGGCAGCCTTTAGAAGAACCACACCGAGCCACAGGAACCACACGAGCCAGCCTGCACGTGCAATCGCCGCTACTGCCGCTAAAGCCCAAGTGGCGCCGTCGGCCGTTCCAGCGCAAACGCCGCCAAATGCTGTTACGGGCCAGTCCACGCCACGAGCGTTAACTGCCGAACCGGACCATCATAGGATGATGTGACCTGCCCCCGCTTTTGGTACCAAATCGTAATGCGAGTTCCCGGTTACAAGCTGACATTGACCACCGTGTACGAACGCGGAGGCAACTGGAACTTCATTTCGGCGCCAACTGCCGGAGGCTCAAGATTCTGGGGCGCGACGCGCTTGGGGTCCGTGAATCCATTGACGGCTTTAAGATCCGACCCTGTCAAAACCTGGCAGGAGTTCACGCGCCGGGGAACAACTTCATGCCATGATACAGCAAGGTCGCGGGACTTCTCGAGGTCACGATTCAAAATGAAGAGGGTAACGTTGTTGCCATGGGCATCAATGGTCCCTGCCACGTCAAGGTAGGGCACCGCAATTTTCTCCCCCTCGCGATTCCCCTGGTGCTCGAAGGAGGTCACTTCATAAGAGTCCGATTTAGCAACCAAATCGAGCGCTTTTCCGCGAGCATATTGGAGGGCCCAGGCATAAGGATAGTAGATCGTCTGCCGGAATAGGCCGTCTTCATTGGTCATGATGGGTGCGATCACATTCACAAGTTGCGCCAGGCAGGCCACACGGACACGGTCCGAGCGCCGGATCAGCGTATTGATCAGTCCCCCCACCAGCAGGGCGTCTTCCAGATTGTAGATTTCCTCCAACAGGTGCGGCGCTTCCTGCCGGTGGCCATCGTCAAATTTCGGTCCTCGAGCGCGATACCAGACGTTCCATTCGTCAAAGGAAAGCCACAGGGTCTTTTCTGATCGCTGGCGGCCTCGCACCAGGTCGCATACGTCGATAATCTCCTGGATTTGCCGATCCATCGCCAGATTCATGGCCAAGTATTTGCTCGAATCACCCCCGGTTTCTTCGTCATTCCCGTAGTAGCGATGCAAAGAGATACCGTCCACTTCGTCGTAGCACTGCTCCAGCACTTGCTGGTCCCATTCGAGGTAGGTTGGCATGTTGGGGCCGCTGGAGCCGCAGGCGATTAACTTCACCGTAGGGTCAAGGATGTGCATTTGGTGCGCCGCGTCGCGAGCCTTGATGCCGTATTCCCTGGCGGGAATGTGGCCCACCTGCCACGGGCCATCCATCTCATTCCCCAAGCACCAGTATTTAACCTGATGGGGCTTTTCATAACCATGCGAGCGCCGCAGATCGCTCCACTTTGTTCCCTTCTCGACATTGCAGTATTCCAGCAAGGCGGCGGTCATCTCCGCTTGTTCGGTTCCGAAGTTCGTCCCCATCAGCGGCTCGGTGCCCACCGCCCGGCACCAAGTGATGAATTCGTTGACCCCGAATTGGTTGCTCTCCGCCGTGTTCCAGGCAAGGTCCAACACACGCGGGCGCTTGTCCTTGGGCCCCACAGCGTCGAGCCAATGGTACGACGATACGAAATTCCCTCCCGGATAGCGGATGATGGGAACGCCCAAATCCTCAATCTCCTTGAGGACGTCCGTCCGAAAGCCATTCGAGTCCGCGAACTTGGAGCCCGGTTCGTAGATCCCTTCGTACACCGCCCGCCCCAAGTGTTCGATGAAAGACCCGAATAGATTCCGGTCGATGGCGGAAATTGAACGGTCCGGGTCAATCGCGACACGGGCGACGCCCGCATCGCCCGGTTGGGCCAACAGATCCCTCCTCAACAGGGACCAGCCCGTCATGGACGCTCCCGCCACCAGCGTATTACTTAGGAAATGACGCCTGGAAATGTAACTCATCTGCCCCCTCCCGCAATAGTTTCCTGAATAGAGAACTTACGTGTTAACCCTCGCATTGTATCTCCTAATTAGTAAGTGCTGGTACCACGAATATCGGGGCTGCGTGAGGGATTCGAAGGAGGGGGAATGTCCGAGGATAGTACGAGCTCGTCAGTCAACCCGCGCATCGTGTACAATGAGTTTTCGGGCTCAAGACGAATCTTCGCCCGCGCGGGAGATTTTCTCCCTCACAAACCTGCATGTCGAATCTGCTTGACCAACTAAATACTCAACAGCGCGCCGCGGTGGAACAAGCCGAGGGGCCGCTGCTCATCCTGGCGGGTGCAGGAAGCGGCAAGACGCGCGTTATCACTTACAGGATCGCCTACCTGATTGAAGCCCAGAGGGTTCCGCCGGAAAGCATCCTGGCGGTCACTTTCACTAATAAGGCTGCGGCGCAGATGAAGGAGCGCGTGGCCAGGCTGCTGGACGGCCGCGTGGAGCTGCGCCCAGGCGCTCCGCACCTGTCCACGTTTCATTCCTTCTGCGTCAGCGTGCTTCGGCGGCATATCGACCACTTGGGTTACAGCCGCGATTTCTCGATTTATGACGAAGACGATCAGCAGCGATTGATGAAGGCATGCATCCAGGAACTGGGCCTCGCGGAGCAGGTCACCTCGCCACGCAGCGTGCTGTCAAAGATCAGTTACGCCAAGAATCACGGCATGACGCCCGCAGCGATGTACCAGCAGGCGGAGAACGCTCCGGTGGAAAAAATCGCCGCACTCTTTGGCCTATACGAGGCGAAGCTGCGGCAGGCGAACGCTCTGGATTTTGACGACCTATTACTGAAAACCGTGGAGTTGTTCTATAAAGCCGCGGAAGTCTGCGAGCAGTACAACCGGCGTTTTGAGCACGTCCTTGTGGATGAGTATCAGGACACCAATCGCACGCAATACCAATTGATCCGGCAACTCACGCTGATGCATCAAAACCTGTGCGTGGTGGGCGATGAGGACCAGTCGATTTACCGCTGGCGTGGCGCTGACATCCAAAACATACTGAGTTTTGAGAAGGATTACCCTCAGGCACGGACCGTCCGTCTGGAGCAGAACTACCGCTCCACGCAGAAGATTCTGGATGCGGCGGGTGCGGTCGTCAGCCGCAATCAGGCCCGCAAGGGAAAGACCCTGTGGACGGACCGCTCCGGCGGCGACAGCATCGGCCTCTATGAAGCGTGGGATAACGACGAGGAAGCGCTGTACGTGGCGGGCGAGATTAGCAAAGCGCTCGCCCAGGATGCCGGCGGCAGCGTGGCCGTCCTCTACCGCACCAACGCCCAGTCGCGCGTGCTGGAAGAATCCCTGCGCCGCAACGGCATCGCCTATCGCCTGGTGGGCGGGTTCAGCTTTTACGCGCGCGCGGAAATCCGCGACGTGCTGGCTTATGCGCGGCTGGCGGTCAATGCGCGAGATACGACGGCGCTTCAGCGCATCATCAATACCCCGGCGCGGGGAATCGGTGGTTCCACCTTGGGGGCCATTGAGGCCACTGCCCGCGCGCAGAAGCTCACCCTGTGGGAAGCGCTGGAGGATGAACTGGCGGCGCGGAGGCTGCCGGCGCGCGCGCTCAAAGCTCTGGCGGCTTTCCACGCGCTCCTGAAGCAACTGATGGCTGACCAGGCTCAGCTTTTGATGGCGCAGTTTTTCAAGAGTATTCTCGACCGCACCGGTTACGTGGAGATCCTGAGCCAGGAGAATCAGCCGGAATCGCAGGACCGCATCGAGAATCTTCAGGAACTGGTAAACGCCGCGGTGGAAGCGGAAGAGCAGGGCATCACGTTAGCGGAATTTCTGGACCATGCGGCGCTGGTCTCCGACGCCGATGATTACGATGAACGCGCGCGCGTAACTTTGATGACACTGCACAGCGCCAAGGGGCTGGAGTTCAACCTCGTTTTCCTGGTGGGGATGGAAGAGGGCTTGTTTCCCCACAAGCTTTCCCTGGATGATGACGCGGGCATCGAGGAGGAGCGAAGGCTCTGCTACGTGGGCATGACGCGGGCGCGCGACCGGCTGGTGCTTTCCTGGGCGCGCCAACGCCGGATGTACGGGCGGGACTCGATGGAAGGCAGCCGGCGGTCGCGTTTTCTGGACGAAGTGCCCGCCAACCTCCTGGAGCCCATAAACGCCTCGGCGTCAAAAGCTCGCACAACTTGGGAAAATGCCGTAAACTCAATCGCCGGAGCAGAACGCTTCCTACGCGAGCGCGGCATCGACCGGCGGCTGGGAAAGTGCCGGGGTGAAAGCGCGCAGAAATCCCAGCGCTGGAAGCTGGGCACCCAGGTGCGTCATGCGAAGTACGGCATCGGCACCGTTTTGGAATGTGAAGATGACGGCGAGGACAGCAAGTTGACCATCAGCTTCCCCGGCTATGGCCGGAAGAAAATGATGGAACGCTTTGCCGGGCTGGAAAGAGTTTAGCTGGATGCTCACGGCTCACAGCCGACAGCTCACAGCTAATAGTAATCATCAACCAAGGCTTGAATGTCAAAGAGTGTCAAAACGAGGTAATGGCAAAGCCACTTTGAAAGGGAACGCCGACCGCTCATAGCCGACGGTTTTCAATTACTGTCGGCTGTTGGCTGTCAGCTATCAGCTAAATCATGAACACAAAAAACATCAAAGATAAAGAAGAACGCAAGAAGCTGAAGCGCGCGGCACGCAAGAAGCAGGCGGCCAAGCCGAAGCGGACAGAACCGCGCGGCTCGCGCAAGCCCAAGATCAAGAAGAAGGGACCGGGCGTGGCTCCGCGGCGGAAATAGAAGGGCAGCCGCGCGTGTAGCTATTGCCGATGGTCGATTTTCGATTTAGGTCAATCGTCCACCGGCAATCGGAAATCGGCAATCTTGCCCGGCATTCTCCAGGGTATTCAAGAGGACACCCTTGAACCAACTTTTCCAGAAGAAGAGTATCGACAAGCTGATCACCGACGCGGATTCTCCGGGGCACCGCCTTCGCAAGACGCTGGGCCCCTGGTCGCTGACCGCGCTGGGAATCGGCGCCATCATTGGCACCGGTATTTTCATTCTCACCGGGACAGCGGCGGCGGGTGAAGTCCTGGAAGTCCATTCGATCTGGAAAGCGCCGCTTCTGGATGTTCTATTGCACGGAACGAAGGCGCTCGGGACCACCGGCCGGCCGGGCGCCGGTCCGGGCATTGCGCTGTCGTTCCTGCTGGTGGCCATTGCCTGCGCACTGGCGGGACTGTGCTATGCGGAACTGGCCTCCATGATTCCCATCGCCGGCAGCGCCTACACTTATTCGTACGCCACACTCGGTGAAATTGTGGCCTGGATCATCGGTTGGGATTTGATTCTGGAGTATGCCGTCAGCAATATGGCGGTGGCAGTGGGCTTCTCCGCTTACATTGACAGTCTGCTGGCAGGCTTTGGGCTGCGTATCCCACCCAGTGTCAGCAGCCCGGTGTTCGATGACTCATTGCACCGGACGGGCTCGTACTTCAACGTTCCCGGGTTCCTGATCGTAATGATCATCACCATAATCCTGGTGATTGGGATTCGCGAGAGCGCCGGCGCCAACAACCTCATGGTAGGCGTAAAACTTCTGGCGATCATGATTTTTATCGTCGCCGCCTCCCGCTTCATCCATGTTTCCAACTGGAAACCCTTCATGCCCAACGGCTGGCAGGGCGTGCTGACGGGGGGAGCGATTGTTTTTTTTACCTACATCGGATTTGATTCTGTCTCCACCGCCGCCGAAGAGTGCAAGAATCCGCAGAAGGATGTGCCCTTTGGTATCATCGCCTCACTGGTGATCTGCGCCACACTTTACGTGGCGGTGGCGCTGGTGCTGACGGGCGTGCAGCATTGGCAGACCTTGCGCAACGCCGCGCCCGTGGCCAACGCGCTGATGGCGCTGGGATTGCCGAACGTGATGAAGTGGGTTACCATCGGCGCGCTGACCGGGATGATCAGCTCCCTGCTGGTTTTTCAGTTGGGGCAGGCACGCGTGTGGTTCGCCATGTCACGCGATGGCCTGCTGCCGGAGGTTTTCTCCAGAGTCCATAAGCGCTTTCTGACACCTCACATCAGCACCTGGGTGGCGGGCTTCGCCGTAGCCATCCCGGCGGGAATATTTGACATTGGCACGTTGGCAGACCTTTCCAACATCGGCACCCTGTTCGCGTTCGTGCTGGTTTCACTGGGAGTGCTGGTGCTACGAAAGACACAACCGGAGCGGCGGCGCTCATTCCGCACGCCTTGGGTTCCGGCGGTCCCGATTCTCTCCATTCTCTCGTGCGTTATCTTGATGGCCAGCCTGCCCCTGGAGACCTGGAGACGATTCGTGGTGTGGTTGTTCATCGGTCTGGTCATTTACGTGACGTACAGCCGGCATCATTCGGAATTTGGCAGTGCACCACGCACGCCGGCCAATGGCGGATCGCTTCCCTCGAGCTTGCATCCTGCGTCCTGAGCGGATGCCGGGGCGGGGACGGACCAGGTGCGCGAATTTGCCCCACTGCCCTGGCGCGAGGGAAAGACAGACGGAAGGAATTGCGATAGAATCAAGCGGGTTTGACAGGTAGGGAGGGACTTCCACCGATGGAGCCTGTCAGGAGTAGAGTTCTTCTGGGACCTCGCCAAGCGGGGATGCAACCCAGGCTGTTTGTCATACCGCTCGTCGTGCTGGCGTTATGCCTGGGCCGTCCGGAATTGGCGCTGGGCTGGGGTCCGACCGCACACGATATCGTCGATACCTGGGCGATCCAGGTCCTGCCTCCGGAAATCCGATCCTTCTTTGAAAACAATCGGCAGTTTCTGGTCGAGCACGCAAATGACCCCGATGAGATGATGAAGAAAGATCGCTATGAGCGCATGCGGCACTACATTTATCTGGACAAGTACGGGGCCTTCCCCTACTTGGCCCTGCCGCATGATTACGGACATGCGAAGGAAGTGTTCAATTCCTGGCGCATAAATCGCGATGGCGTGCTGCCCTGGCAGATCGGCGAATTCAGTCTGCGCCTCACCAAGTCGATGAAGGAGGGGAATTGGGAAGAAGTGAAGTTAAATGCCGCCGCCCTGGCGCATTACGTGGCGGATGCCCATGACCCTCTGCACACGACGCAGAATTTCGATGGCCAGTTGACCCTGCAAACAGGCCTGTTAGCCCGGTTTGATATTCACTTGTTTGATCGTTACTCAAAGCTCTTCATCATGCATCCTGATGATGCTGTGAAAATCGATGATCCGACGGAATATGCATTTCAAACCTGTCTGGCGTCCAACGTCTGGGTAAATCTCATCCTCTGGTCCGATTTGCGCGCCCGGGATGGCTCGACGGATTATAACGAAGATTACTACGACCGCTTTTATAACCAGGTGGGGCCGACCGTGGTAGAGGAGATCAACGCGGCGGCGCACGACGCCGGCTCGTACTGGTACACGGCGTGGCTGAATGCCGGCCGGCCTCAACTTCCTCGCCGATGACAAAAACAGGTGCTAGGTTCAGGGGGGTCAGGTCTTGGGGAACTCCCCGAGCACCCAGCCCCCCGGAACCCAGCCCCCGCGAAAACACTACGCATGCTTGAGCTGGAACCCGCTCTTTCATCTTTCATTGCTCGCTTGCCCAAGGTTGAGCTGCACCTGCATCTGGAGGGGGCAGTGCGCCCGGAAACCTTGCTGGATCTCTCCCGGAACAAGAGGGGGCTGAGGCAGAAGGTGGACGAGTGGATCACCGCACGGCGCGCCCAGCAATTTCGCTATGGGAACTTTCGCGAGTTCCTGGTGGCATTTGGAATCGTGACGCTGCTGATTGAGACGCCGCAGGATTACGCCCTGGCTACCACGCGCTTGATTGAATGGCTGGCTGAGCAGAACGTGCAGTACGCGGAAATCATCTTTGCCGCCGGGGTGGTGCTATGGAAGAAGCAGCCGGTGGATGCGGTTTTTGAGGCAGTGGCCGCAGCCGCGGAAGAGGCGGAAGCGCGCACGGGGGTGCGAGTGAAGTGGATCTTCGACGCCACCCGGCACTTCGGGCTGGACCACGCGCGGGAAGTGCTGCGCTGGGCGGCGCGCTACCGGTCGCGTGGCGTTGTGGGCTTCGGCATCGGCGGCGACGAAGCGGGCGGCCCGGCAAAACTTTTTCCGGATATCTTTCGCGAGGCGCGCGACCTGGGGCTTCACGGGGTGGCGCATGCCGGCGAAGCGTGCGGGCCGGAAAGCATTCGCGACGCCGTCGAGTTGCTGGGCGCGGAGCGCATCGGCCATGGCCTGACCGCCATTCGCGATGCCACCGTGATGGCCTTGCTGCGGGAGCGGCGCATTCCACTGGAAGTCTGCCCCAGCAGCAACATGTCAACCGGCTTGATCGCGCGATTCGAAGACCATCCGCTGCCGAAATTCCTGGAGGCAGGATTGGTGGTAACGCTCAATTCCGACGATCCTGCCATGTTCGGGACGAGCCTTCAGGAGGAGTTTCTGCAAGCTGCCCGCTGCTTTAAGTTCAGCCGCGAGACACTGGCCGGATTATGCCGGAACGCCGTGCGCGCTTCCTTCCTGAGCGAGGAAGACAAGCAGAAACTGGAGAGCCAGTTGAAAGTTGTCAGTTGAAAGTCGAGGGCCGAAAGTCAAAAGCAGTTCCACTTCAGCTTGCTGCCTACCTACTACTGCTTACTGTCTGCCGGCCGGCTCCTTAAGTGTTTCGCGCAGGTGCTTGCTTAGCTCTTCCACAAAGCTTCCAGGATTCACACCATCTTCGCGATAGACGATCCGGCCCTGGCGATCGAAAATCACCAACGTGGGCAGCTCACTCACAATGAGCAGTTGATCCAGGCCTTGGGCGTAAGCTACGGGCAAAGTCCAGCCTTCCTGTTTGAGGAAGGCGGGCACGCCGCTGCGATCATGATCAACATTGACCGACAGGAAGGCGGTGCTCGGAACCGCGCGAAAAGTCTCAGCCACTTGCTCGACAAGTTTTCCTTGCAGGCGGCAAGGGCCGCACCAGGTCGCCCAGAAATCCAGCACCATGACCTTTCCCCGGTAACCCGCGAGAGGCAGCGGCGCGCCATCCACCCGCTCCAGGACGTATTCAAAAGGATCGTGGCGGCCGGCATTGTGCGGCTTGTCAGCGGAGAAGCGCTCGGCAAGCTGTGGCATAAAGGAGTCGTAGCGCGCCAGCGCCAGGTCTCCCAAACCTGCCTCGGTATGGTGCTGCGCCACGTACAAACTGCCGAGCTTGCGGCGAATTTCCTGGCGCCGGGCGGGGTCGGGGCTCTTGTCGGGAAAAACAAAGGCGGTGAGGTAATAATCTGCGGCGCGTGCGGCATCACCTTTCTTCAACGCGGCATCTCCCAGTTGCTCGGCGACGCGCGCGGTGGGGTAAGTCGCGTAGCCCTTCTCATCGTCGGCAATGGCCTTATCGAGGTCGCCGGAGTCCCTATAAAACCCGGCGCGCTGGGCATAGATGTCAGCTATGTGCTCCGCCCATTGTCCCCGGGCACTGTTGCCGGCGTCCGTGGCAGCAGCCTGGTCGCGCTGACCTTCGGCGATCGCGAGCAAACGCGAGGAAAACTCAATGGCGCGCGTGCGGCTGGCCGGGTCATTTTGCCGGGCCAGGGCGTCAATGAGCAAAGTCAATAATTGCGTATTGTTGGGCGTCATCTCCAGGAGCATTTGGCCGTATTGCACCACCACGCCGGGCGCATTGGCTTGCAACGCGTAATTGCAAATCGTGCGCAGGACCATTTCACGCCGGGAGGAATTGGGAAAGCGCTTGAGAAAAGCCTCCAGATTCTTGATGATGATTTGAGGGTTATTTTCGGCCGACCGGAAGGCATCATTCAGAGCAGTTTGCTCTTCGTCGTCCGGCGAGACTCGAGTTGGGGGCTTCTTTTCCGCGGGCTTCGCTGTGGATTGGGCCGCGCCCGACGGAACCGCACCTCCGGTCCCCAGTAGGCAAAAACCGAGGACGATGGGTAAGACAATTCGCAGCCACGATGCGTTTCTTGCTTTCATCACACCCGATCCCTCATAAAAGGCGGATGAACCTAATCTAGTGGCAAGACCGGGATGGGTCAAGGCGATTCCCCTCCGGCAGCGGACGGCGGGTGGCTGGTATAATGCACAGTTTGCAGAGAATCAAGGAGAGGGAATGAAATCAACACACGTGCGCGCCATTTTTTTTGACGCGGGAAACACCCTGCTTTATCCCCGACTGGATGAACGGGCTCGCGACCTGACCGCCGCAGGCTTCCCCGCTCGCGTCGAGGATTTCCATGCGGCAGAGCGCTCCGCCAAGCAGAAGCTCGACGCCTGGCTGTGGCCGCAAATTCGCCGGAGGGAGGTGCCTCGCACGATTGATCAATACTACTGGGTCGAATACCTTGCGGTGTTAATGGATTTAATCAGCGCGCCGGAAGCCGAGCACGCGCGCTTGATCCGCGTGGTGGCTGACGGGTTCCGCAACATCCGCACTTGGTCCGTGGTGATGCCGGAGACGCCCGTCTACCTAGCGTCCCTGAAGGAACAAGGTTACTTTCTGGGCGTTATCTCGAATTCTGTAGGCACAATCGAAGATCAATTACAACATGTGGGCTTGCGCGACTATTTCCAGGCCGTCTTTGACTCGGCGATTGTAGGCGTGGAGAAGCCGCATCCCGAGATTTTTCAGTTGGCCCTTGCCAGCGCTAAAGTGGCGGCGCATGAGGCCGTCTTTGTGGGCGACACGAACGCCACGGACATGGGCGGCGCCCAACTTGCGGGCTTGTATGGCGTGCTCATCGACCTCATCGGCGCTTACCCGCACGCCGAATGCCCCCGCATCACATCACTGCCGGAGCTGGACCCCATCCTCGCGGCATGGTGAGGGAGGGCGAGTGTCGCGGCATGCCTACTCCAATTCGGAGCCGAGTTCAGGGTTGTGACTTCGAACAGCATTGCATGGATGCCAGGGGGGGTCTGCGCAAGACTTCCGGTTGCTTTGCGAAGAATGACACTTTATAATTCAACCTGTGGTAAGGGCTCAATCCTGACAATTAAATAAGCTGAAAACCTGGTTCGTAACCCGGAGCGCAGTGTCTATTTCTTCCTAATCTCACACATACACAAAAGAGGAACTATGCAAATTGACCAGACAAAGCTCGAGAAATTCATGGGACAAGCCCTGGGGGAGCTTGGAGCCGGCATGAACGCGGCTTTGGTGATCATCGGTGACAAGTTAGGTTTGTATAAGGCCATGGCTGGTGCCGGGCCGATGACTTCGGCCGAGTTGGCGCAGAAGACAAGTACGAATGACCGCTACGTGCGCGAATGGCTGAACGCCCAAGCGGCAGGGGGATTTGTCACCTATGACGCTACTACGGAACGATTTACATTGCCGGACGAGCAGGCCCTTGCCTTGGCGGTCGAGGACAGTCCCGCCTATTTGCCCGGAGCCTATCAAGTCATCGCCTCCGTGCTCAAGGATGAGCCGCGCATCACGGAGGCGTTTCGAACTGGGGCGGGAGTGGGCTGGCACGAACACTGTGCCGATTTGTTTCAGGGTACCGAGAGGTTCTTCCGCCCGAGCTATGCCGCCAACCTCGTGAGCTCATGGATCCCGGCCTTGGACGGCATGGATGCGAGGCTGCAAGCGGGCGCCAAAGTCGCTGACGTGGGTTGTGGGCACGGAGCGTCGACAATCTTGATGGCCAAGGCCTACCCGAAATCGCAGTTCGTAGGCTTCGACTATCATGCCCCGTCAATCGAACATGCCTGGCAGACCGCGGAAAAGGCGGGGGTGCAGGATCGGGTGGGATTCCAGGTGGCGTGGGCCAAGGGGTTCCCCGGAAAGAATTATGACCTCGTGGCGTTTTTCGACTGCCTGCACGACATGGGCGATCCAGCAGGGGCAGCCGCCCATGTGCATCAGTCATTGGCGCCGGGTGGGACATGGATGATAGTAGAACCATTCGCCCATGATCGCCTCGAGCAAAATCTAAATCCCGTGGGCCGTGTATTCTATTCGGCTTCCACCATGATCTGCACGCCGGCTTCCCGCGCTCAGGAAGTGGGTCTGGCGCTGGGAGCGCAGGCTGGTGAGCAGCGGCTGCGCGAGGTAGTAATGCAAGGCGGGTTCAAGAGCTTCCGTCGCGCCACTGAAACGACTTTCAACATGGTGCTCGAAGCGCGAGTGTGACGGCGTTTAAAAATCGGCCTTTGCGGTATGGCGTGGACCTGATTTTCAGGTTTGTGGTTTCGCCGATGCCAAGTTAGCCCCTGCTCTCCTTCGTCCTTCACGAATACTCCCCAAGGGAAAGGACTGGGAATTCCTTGCTGGTACGGTGGTCGCTGAGCAGGCGCGCTTTCAAGACGCAGGGAAAAAATCGAGTTATCTCGAAAGGGCGTTGGCTTCTTCGAAGGTCCAGGCGGGAGTGCCTCCGGGCCGGCTGGCGACGAGAGCCGCGACGCGATTGGCGAAGTCGGCGATTTCCGCCGGGGGCCATTCCAGGCTCAAGCCGTGGACAAAGGCGGCGGCAAAAGCGTCGCCCGCGCCCACCGTGTCCTGGGTTTGCAGATTATAGCCGCGGGCTTCCACGTATTCCCCGTTCACCAGCATCGCGCAGCCTTTCTCCCCGCGGGTTACACACACGGATTCCCAGCCAAACTCGCGAGCGTAGACGCGGCAGAAATCCTCCAGAGAGCGTGAGGGCCGGCCGAGCATCTGGTCGATTGCCGCGGCCTCGTCCTCATTGAGTTTTACCACTTGGGCACGTGCCATCAATTCCCGCACCAGCGGTGCCGTGTAGGAGTCCTTGCGCAGGTTGACGTCGTAGAGAAGCCGCGCGCCGCAATGGGAATCGATCAACCGGTAGGTCAATTGCCGGGCCTGCGGACTCATCTGAAAGAGGGTCCCGAAATAAATCCAATCAGGCTTTGGTGATAAGAGTTCCGCGAGGTCGCTATCGGTGAGTTCGGGAGCGTCGTAAGCCGCGGGGTGATGAATGGTGAATCGCGGCACACCTGCCAGATCGAGTTCAACGGTCACGACGCCCGTTGGGTGCGTCTCAATCTCGCGGACGTAACGCGTCGAGAGGCCGATTTCCGCCATGCGCTCGAGCACCCGCCGGCCGCGCTGATCCTTGCCGACGGCGCTCACAAAGAATACGGTGTGCCCCAGGCGCACGGCGTGGGCGGCGAAATTAAGCGGCGCGCCACCAAGGTATTCCTTATCGCCGATGACGTCCCACAGCACTTCCCCGATGCTGATGATCCTCACGGCACGGCCTCCTGTAATTCATCGGTCAACGTTTCCTAAACCAGATGCAACGGCTCAGGACGGCCACCAAGCTAACCTTATTGAAGGAGAATTGGCAACACCGAAAAACTCCGGTGCGGGGCGCGGAGGGGCCTCCCACAGGGATAAAAATGTGAAATAGATGCATCCTTGGGAGTTCGTTAAGCGTCGAATAGAATAATGATTGTAGGGGCGAACTCAGAATTGGAGAGCTGTTTGTCGGCCGCGCGAAAATGGTGCGTCAGAGCAAGCTGAACTTGCCCAAGGACAGGAAAGGTGAAACGTGCTGATAAGAAAAGCGCCGGAAATTCCTATGTCACAGGTTACTCCCAAGTGGCTCTATTTGAACCGGCGGAAGTTCCTGGCGGGCGCGCTCGGAGTGACGGCGGGGGCGCTGGCGGGGCGAACATTGAAGGAGCTGGCTTGGCCCTCGCAGAAGGTCCTGGCAGGAATCAAGCTGAACGTGGCACAGAAGAGTTCGTTCAGCACCACCGAGGAAGTGACGTCTTACGAAAACGTGACGCATTACAACAACTTCTATGAGTTTGGTGTGGCAAAGGAAGACCCCGCCAAGAATGCGACACACTTTCGCTCCTCACCCTGGACCGTGAAAGTCACCGGGTTGGTGGACAAGCCTCGCACCTTCTCTCTGGAGGAGTTGATGCAATTGGCGCCCCTCGAGGAACGCATCTACCGGCACCGCTGCGTAGAGGGTTGGTCGATTGTGGTGCCGTGGATCGGCTACTCTCTCAAGGTGCTGCTGAAGGAGGTGTCGCCTCAGGCCAAGGCAAAGTTCGTGGCCTTTGAAAGTTATTACAGCCCCGGCCAGATGCCCCTGGCGAGCAACGCGGGAATAGCCTTCCCTTATATTGAGGGGTTGCGGCTGGATGAAGCCCTGCACCCGCTGGCGCTGCTCTGCTTCGGCATGTATGGGGAAACGCTGCCCAATCAGGATGGCGCGCCGGTGCGCATGGTGTTGCCGTGGAAGTATGGGTTCAAGAGCATCAAGTCGCTAGTTCAAATCAAACTGGTGGAGAAGCAGCCGTCCACAACTTGGAACATGTCCAACTCCGGCGAATATGGATTCTATTCCAACGTAAACCCCAATGTGGATCACCCGCGCTGGAGCCAGGCCAAGGAGCGCCGCTTGGGCGAATTCTTCCGGCGTGCCACGCTAATGTTCAACGGTTATGACCAGGTCGCGCCACTCTACGCCGGCATGGACCTGAAGAAGTATTACTAAAAAGGGTGAACGATTGAGAAAACTTCTCCGCAGCAAATGGATCAAGCTGCCAATATTCGTATTATGCCTGGTCCCACTGGTTCAGTTGGTATGGCGGGCGCTCCACAACCACCTGACCGCCAATCCCATCGAGTACATCACCCACCAGACGGGCGATTGGACGCTGATCTTTGTAGTCATCACCCTGGCCGTAACGCCGGCGCGCAAGCTCCTGCGCGTGCCGGAACTGATACGGTTTCGCCGCATGTTGGGGTTGTTTGCATTCTTCTACGGGTTCCTTCACTTCAGCACCTGGGTCGGGCTGGACAAGTTTTTTGACTGTGCGGAAATGCTGGCCGACGTGCGCAAGCGGACCTTCATCACCGCGGGATTCACAGGTTTTGCGCTCATGATTCCTCTCGCCTTGACCTCCACGGCAGGTTGGATTCGCCGCCTGGGCGGCAAGCGCTGGCTGGCGTTGCACCGGCTGATTTACGTGACCGCCATCGCCGGCGTGGTGCATTACTACTGGCTGGTGAAATCGGACGCGCGCAAGCCGCTGTTTTACAGCGCGCTGGTGACTTTGCTTTTGGCGCTGCGGATAGGATTTTGGCTGGCCGCACGGCGCGGCAAGCCCGCGGGCAAAGTCCTCGAACCCAAGCTGACCACCGCCGAGACGGCGTAACTCGCCCGCGTTCCGCTACGTCAACTCCCTAAATGACAATTCAGGAAGGCGTGGGTTAGGGCCCAGGCCTGACGGGCGGCGGCGGGGTTGTAACTCGCGCGCGCGTCGCAAAAGAATCCGTGGTCGGCGTCGGCGAACTCAACGTTCACAAAAGGCTTGCCGGCTTTGCGCAGAGCCTCTGCCACCGCTTGCGTCTGTTCCGGGCCAATGTGCTTGTCCAAGCCGCCCCAAAAGAAGAGTTGCGAGGCGTGCAAATCACGGGCGCGGCTGAGCAAGCCGGGACCCATGGGGCTCGTCGCGATGCCGCCACCATAAAACGAGACGGCGCCCTTGATCGGCAGTATGGAATTGGTGAGGAAGGAAACCCGTCCACCCAGGCAAAACCCGATGCACGCGATGTGAGTCTCCGGGGCGCCCACATCCGCGCGCAGCCAGACGTAGGCGGCGCGCGCATCGGCTTCGAGATCCTGGTCCTTCAGAGCGCGCACGTGGGGCATAGCCGCCTCGAAGTTGGTGTAACTCCCCTCGAATCCCGGCGCGGTGCGGTGGAAGAGTTCCGGGGCAAGGGTATGATATCCCTCGCGCGCAAAGCGTTCGGCAATGTCACGGATATGCGCGTTGACGCCGAAGGCTTCCTGAAACACCAAAAGCCCGGCGCGCGGGCGGCCGTCCTGCGGCTTGACCACGTACGCGCGCATGGTGGTCCCGTCTGCAACCTCCAAAGTGCCCCAGTCTGTCCGGATTTCTGCCATGGGTTCTCCTCCTGATCCGAGTGCGCAATGATGAGATAGTATTGATGCCCGTGGTTATTTTCCGTGCCGTTCACACACCATGTCAACCTCTACTTTATTGCAAATCCGCCAGTTCAAGAACAAAGTGATCGGAAGGAGGGGGCTTCGCGGCTGTGGATTAACGCTCCACCGGTGTCATCCTGGATCCCGCGCTATCCCCAGAACCGCCTGCGGCTTCTCAGAATGACAGCGCCGACGGGTCCTTCCGCCAGCCAGTTCAGCCCGGCCCTTCCCGCCCACAATTGAGAAGCGCGGGTTACTTGGAGACTCGAATCTTGGTTCATTGAAAAAAACAGCCACGGCGAGGAGGTCACCCGTGGCTGCATGCAGCCAACAAAACTCAGCGCAATAGGTTGGAACCCGGAGCTATTCCTGGTAAAGGATGCACTAGCCTCCGGGCTTAGTGTCTTCTATGAGCCGCTGCTTTTCACCCGAATCTGTACCGAGCCTGTGGGCGAATCCCTAGGGCCTATGGGAGCCACCCGCACGAGCTCCCCGGCTCGATAACGAGGGCGTCGCCAGTGGTCTGGGTGTCGCCGTAAAGGGTGACCGCCACCGCGTTGGACGACCCCGTTATCAAAGTGAAGATGAACTCGCCGTGATAATTCGTTCCGAAGGCGCCGGGCGTAATGGCACTGGTTACGGCGGTCGTAGTCGTGCCCGTAATTGTGGTCGGCGACGGGCTCACGTTTGCGCCGCTGGTCGATGTCCAGATGATGGGCGAGACGTACAGATCGGTGGGGGCGTTGTTCATTCCCACGCCGAAGGTGACGGTGCTGACAGCAGTAGCCTGCTGCCAGATGATATCGCACCGGCCACGAACGGTCTTGCTGACCGGCACTGTGGGCAGCACCAAACCGGTGGTTGTCATCGAGGTAGCCGTGATCGTCGTGGCAGAGGTCAGCGCCACGCCGTTGCCCGCTAGAACCGGCTCGGAAGTGGTCACGTCAGTACCATTATCCGTGATACTCGAAGCCGCCGGAGCGGTGCCGGCCCCTCCGCTCTTAACCAGCGCGTTGGCGGTTATCAGCGGTGCTCCTGATATAGCCGCAGTGCTCGACGCATACAAGATCCCGCCCGAGGTCAAAGAAGAGGGGTAGGCGATTGTCGAGAAACTTGGATTGGATGACGAGCCATTACCAATAAGCGGCATGTTGGCCGCGCCCGCCGCCGTCGAGGTTGGAGCTCCACCCGCTCCCCCGCCAACGACCACGCCATACTGCGTCAGTGCAGCGGAAGAGGCGATTGCGGATGCCGATGAAAAGTAGGGAATACCGCCGCTGGTGGGTGCGGAGGTGGGCAGTGCCACCGCGTTCGAGGCGCCAAAATGCAACCCGGTTGTGGTCATAGCCAATGCCCCCGCCGTGTTGGTCGTATCCCCGGTGTGTGCGGGTTCAGAAGCGGCGGCTAATGTACCCGTTACAACCGAAGCTCCCCCTGCAAGATTCAGCGCCCCGAAAACAGGATTAGACGAGGAGCCCTGAGAAATAAGAGGCACACCGCTCGTCGAACTCGGCGACACGCCACCCAGCGCGGCACCTGCGGCACCGTTCACGGCTACCGAGTATTGTGCGGCACCGTTATTGGCGTTGCACGTCGAACCGAGCGTGCAGGCCTGCCCGTTGATGGTTATAGCGCCGCTGCCCGGCAGGTCGCTGGTGGCGATGGTCCCCCACAGTGGCGCCGTGGCAGCACCGCTCGAGCCCGTCGAGATCAGGAAACTCTTGGTACTGGATGTGTTGCCACCGAGGCGGGTGCCCGCTCCGCTCGCCCCACCATAGATCAAGTCTCCCAGCGCGGTCATGGGGTTGGTCATGCTCCCGGCGGAGCAGGGACCCCAGAGGGGGTCCGTTCCGTTGGAGGTCAGACATTGGCCATTACTACCCACACCGAGACGGGTGTTGGCGGAAGAATGGTAGTAAAGAAGGTCGCCTTCCGAGGCGAGCGGCGAAAGAGCATTAAGCGCAGCCGCCGCAGTGGTCTGGCCGGTACCCCCAGCGCTGATTCCCAGCGTTCCGGCGAGGTCAGAATATGAGGGCTGTGAGAGGTGCTGCACGCCGGTCCCATCGACGTATTGCACCCATTCGTGGCTGGTGGCGGAGGACTTCGGCACGAGGAGGGAAGAATCGGAATTGGGAACGTAGATATCCCAACAATTGCTCCCGCCCGGCCCGCACTGGTGGCCGGATGCCGGGCCAGTGAGCGCTGAAACGTCAAACCCGGCCGCAGTCTGCGTAACGCTGTTGCCGATGCCCAACGGCAACAATCCACTTGCCTGCCAAGGGCCAACCTCCGTATAGATGCCACCCCCCATGAACGATCCGATGCTACTGCGGAGGTAGAGGTATGAAGTATCCATTATGCACTGGCCTGGAATTGCACCCGGTCCTCCCATTTGCCATGGCTCGCAGGCAAATTGGAAGGACGTATCAACAGTAGGAGGAGATAGAGTGTATGTAGGCGCTGTGCCATCATCCACCCACTGCGTTTGCGGGGGTTGCATACTGTTTATGCCCATGCAGATCCATGAAAGCGCGGCGGAATTAAACCCTATCTGCTGCCACGCGCCGCCGTTAAACCTCCGATACATCTGCAAATCCTCGTCGCAAGCAATCGTCCCCAGACCACCGTAGCCGACTCCGTTATTGTAATCCGGTCCCGTCAAAGGAACCCAACTGATGGTCTGAGCGCCGTTCACGCTGGAATTAGTGACGGTAGCGGTGACCACATTCGAGCAGGGCGTTTGGCCAAAATATGGCGGCCCGCCCTGCCCAAAATTGGGCTCCGAGCTTGCATCGCTCATGACGGTGGCACACCACGCATAGTTGCCGGGCGCCAGGCTGCCAGAGCCGGCAGATTGCGTACCGATTAATTGCGGGGTCGGCTGATAGCCGATACTCGCCAGGCCGGCAAAATGAAAGGTGCTGGGGGTTCCGGTAATCTGCGTAATTACGCTGACCGTGCCGCTGCACGTCGCCGAGCCATTCGAAAGCGTGGCAGACGTGGGGGCGCTGGTGTAACCGATGCCCATCGAGCCATCGGCGAAATAGAGAGGGGCGCCGGAGGCCAGGTTATTGCTTCCGGTTAAATGCACAAGCGCCGAGGCTCCCGATCCGCCGCCGTTAAACCCACTCACCGTGCACGATTGCCCAGTCGATCCGGTCACCGTTGCGCCGCTCACATAGATGCCGCCTGTCAGGAACGTTGTGGCCGTGGAATACCCGAAGAGACTTGACGTGTTGCCGCCTGTATTGAGCCCAAGGGACCCATTCGGATAGGCCGTGGGGCTCGTTAGCGAACTCCAGGCGGTATTGCCACTTCCGGCAATGGGCATCCATGCTGTGTTCGTGGTTGGCGGACTTGCCGCCGTTCCCGCCGCTCCCGTGTCTGTGTAGCTGTTCGTGGATGAGCTGTAATAGACCGTCTCGCCGCCGCTGGTGGGGCCGCGATAAATCTCGTAGGTATTTGCACTGCTGTCTGCCGTCCAGGTTAGCCCTATGCTGTCCTGCGCCCCTGTCAATGTGATGTGCGCTTCCGCGCTGCATTGGGTTTGCCCGCCTGAACTGGGGATCGACGTGATGCAGTAATAATAGGTGCCAAGCGCCAGAGTTCCGCTTGTGCCCGGAGTGAGTGTAGGCGCCGATGAAACTCCCAGGTCGAGTTGCTGAAAGCCGGTCGCGCTACGAATCGGGGTGGCTTGGCTGGTGATCGTGAATCCCGGCCCGGCTGCGATGCTCCCCCCAGGGCCGTATACAATTATAAAATTGGAAGGAATTGCGGCATTAGCATTGACAGTAATAGTAGTCCCTACATAAAGGATGACATTCACGGTGACCGGAGAGAACACGTCTGCGGTGAGGGTTTGCGGAGCTTGCCAGCACGTCGTATCAACGACCCCGCCCGTTATCGGCAGAGCCGCCAGCGCGGCTCCTAGCGCCAGCGTCGGGTTGCTGCCATAGGCACAGGCAAACTGCGTCGTCGTGTTCAAGCTCGAATCAAAGGCGTGCGTGTACGGGTAGGTGGGGTTTTGCGCGATAGCCGGGGCCACAAGGCACAATACTGCCAGGAACAAAATCAGGATTTTCTCTTTCATGGGTTCCTTCCTTTGCCAATCAGCTTTGCTACCCTGTTCTAAAACGGGGAGGGGTATTTTCAGAACACGCGCAACCTCTCCCCGCGTCACGCCCGAGCTATGCCTGGGGTTCCGCTTCGTCTTCCTCCAGCTCCGGGAGTTGGTCGTCGGGGATCTCGCCCTCTTCCACGACTAAGCGCTCTTCCTTGTCGATTTTTTCCAGGTTCAGATTCTGGTCAAAGTAGGCGTCGTAAGCATCCTGGGCATCTTCTTCGTTCTCGCCGTAGAAGCTCACCACGACTTTGATCTTTTCCTCGTCGGGCTCCACAATGTGGCACTGAATGCAATAGGCCATGGTCATGCTCCTCACTTGGGTTTAAGGATTTCCTTGGCAATCGCTAGCACGCCTTGCAGCCTGGCCAGCTCGCGGCCGGCCGCGTCAACAATCGCCGTCGCGCCCGCGCGCCCGATGCGCAGAAACGCTGCCTCCACCGAGTTCTTCAACTGCTCTTTGTCGAGGGTTACGTGCAACGAATTTTTTCCCGGCTCGGGCATGGCGTTCCTTAGAAAAATGGACCGTGCAAATTCACTTGGGCCTGGCAAAAGAGAGCTGTCGTGACTGGCACTCCGGAGGAAGTAATCGCCCCTAACCAAAGCCCGTTGTTAAAACGCATGTTATAGACCGGGACGGTAGCAGAGGTATTTGCCGCAATTCCAAATGTATAAATAGCGCCAGACGGCGTTGCACCAGAATTCGAGGCATCGTAGAAAGTCACGTACGCCGTCGAGTTGTTGGGATTGTTGCACTCAACCGCGTTGAGAATCAGGGGGGAAGCGTCGGCACCCGAGATCATAGCGTCCGGAGTTGAAACGGCTCCAAACGAAAAATTGGTCGATGCCGTGGGGCTGGGGTTGGGAAATGAGTACCCGACATAATACGCCGTGAGCGGTGTGCCGAGTGCGCATCCTGCATCCGCGCTAGGATTCCAGGCGAGGCGGAAAAATTGGAACTGGCCGTTGCTTGTCGCGTACGACACAGTATTCACGCCGTCGTAGGCCAAAGAGTTGATCGTGGTCCAGTTGGTTTTGTCATTGGACCCTTGAAAGAACAGAGAGCACTGGTACAGGTAAACACTGAGCGGAAAAGCTATCGAGTGTCCGGCTTGACCAAGGTTAGGGACGGAAAAGAACTGCGCAGTCCCATTCGGGGTCCACTTGTAGGTGGATGGGAAGGTCTGCCCTGTAACCCGAGTCGGCGCCTGCGCTTCGACGGTGGGTAGAGGAAGCCTTGAAACCAGCAACAGAAATGCCAGCAAGGCCATACCGATGATAACAGCCAGTGCGCGGTTGGTCCCTCGTCCCGCATTCCATGTCCCGTTACTCATCTTCCGCCTCCTCCACAATTGCCTTTTTCTCGTCATACGCAATCGGGTAATACCATCCCGCCAGCCTCCCGCCAAGTCCCTGGCCGGCAGCGGCAATCGCCACATTGATGAGCACGAGCGTAATGGTTTGGGATTCATAGATGCGCAAGGGCGCGGTCTGCGAGGGCGAGGACGGCGAACCCAGCGAACCGAGAATTTTCTGATAGTTGGTGATGGGCTGGCCATCGGCCCAAATCTGCCAGACCACGTCTCCCGTGCCTTCGACGAATTCCGGGCCAAGATACTCATTGCCTTTCCAGATAATCACACCGTTGTTGCCTTGCGGAACTTGGAACTGGAGGACGGTGTAGGTCTTCCCCAGCGGGTCGCCCGCAGCAAGCGACGTCCACCCCAGCTCGTCAAAGGGGATGCCGTCCGGAGGCATCTCGATCCATGGCGAGGTGACCACCTTGGTTTGGTCGGCCATGCGGGCCAGCGCATCGTTGATGGCCATCAGCGCTTCCAGGATGAGCGTGTTGGCATCCGGGGCAGACGGATTCTCGATGGCCGCGAGAACATCTTTGGCGAAAGGATCGCCCATCGCCGGAAGCTCGAAGGTATGGTCGTTACTTGGGGGGAGTCCCATCGTGAACCGCCTCAAAAGTTACGCTCCCGGCAAGTACATTTGTCGAGAGGTTTTTCATTTCCACTTGCAGCGGATCGCCCTTGCGGAAGCGCTGGGGGACCCGCAGATGAAAGCGCTGGGAGCCCGTGCCGGCAAAATTCAACTCGGCAATGAAGACTTTCGACCAGAAGCGGTTGCGCTTCATGTCGAGCACCCGCACCTGGAATCCCGCGTTCTGGTTGGAGAAGCCCGCAATCGACAGCAGCCAGCCGTCATAACGGAACGATTGGCGCAGCTTCAGCGTTTGCTGAGGTTGAAGCGAAAACGAAAAGTCATACCAGTAGGGCGGCAAGTGGTAGAGTTTGGGCAGCCACTTGGGCTCCGGCATAAAACGATCCGTAATCGTCTTGCGATAGCTGAGCCAGTACGAGAGGTCGGGGATTGTGCCCCGATCCTCCATATCGGCAACCTGCGTTACAAGATCCATTTCAGGCTCCTGGCACTTGGCTTTGCGTTCCGGCGCTCTTCGTTCCCTTCTCGGTTACCGGGATGAGCTGGAAGCCGCGGAGCACGATGGAGACCGTGTTTGGCGCTCCTGATTGGTCAAGCAGGTAAACCGTGGCCTGGTCGCGCTTGGTCAGGCGCGCGGGGAAGCGCCGGGCGTACGGCAGTTGCGCAGTTCCCGCCCAGTTGTCAATCGGAATGCCGTTCGCGTTCCCAGGCTGCAAGGAATTCATAAACCGGATATCGTTGATTTCCAGGAGCACCAGAAGCGCGGGACTCGTGCGGCTGGCAACTGTGTCCCACCATTCGAAGTCGTAGTCTCCGGGCAGTTGAATGGAAGGGGAAGCCGTACTGCTGGCAGCCACAACCGTGGACGGGAAAGCGAAATCGTAGGGGCGCCGGTTATACTTCATCGGCACC